>Ga0056128_1006982_pt1 | contig 14243 bp, 9 predicted proteins | sample WorMetLIZISLAND2_FD_71113 | JGI IMG/M metagenome (GOLD analysis project Ga0056128, IMG submission 71113) | Marine gutless worms symbiont microbial communities from Max Planck institute for Marine Microbiology, Germany - Olavius geniculatus... ... | reverse complement strand
AAACATTACCTCCTTGGTGGAGGTAAACAGATGAAAAAACACTAAGATGGGGGGGGGGCAGACAGATGAAACAAGAACCTATGCCTTCAAAGCTAACCATAAGATGGCAAAGAAAGAAAAGAAATGTTTCCGAACTCACGGAATGTCGCATGGCCGTGCCAATAAGTCGAATACGTATGATGGCGTCGATGCAACCAACGACCGAAGGACTGAAGCTCACCGTCAACAGAAATTCCTCGTTACCTCTCAGCAGAATTTCTCTACTGCTCGTCCGTATCTCTCTGTGCATGTAGCTAGATACGATCTAAAAACAGATAACTAAAACCATAACAAAAGTTAACTAAATAAGCAGTCGTAGCCCGCAGGTACCTCCGCCAAGGCAAAGCTATTCGCCAGGTGGCGTCACCATCTTCGTTTTGCCAGCGGTTCCCTTATGCCCCCTTTAACGCAATGGTAACAAAAAATTTCGAAGTGATCCAGAATCCAGGATTCCTGCCAGATCACGCCCAAAAACTGAATCACTGGCAGCTTATGCCATGCCCGACATATCCTCAAAATTTCAGAAAGATCCGTCCATAACTTTTCGAGTTAGCTTGCTAACAGACAAACAAATAGACAAACAGACAAACAAAAACCGGCATAAACATTACCTCCTTGGCGAAGGTAATAAGCATCAGCGATAACACTCATAAGGAAGCAAGAAACAATCGACAATCAGCAGCTCTGGATTCTGCCAATTAAAAGTTACTGCAGGTATCTGCTGGGTTTAATAGTTTATCACATACAATTATACCACAAAGTGTCATAACAGAATGGGCTTAACAGTAACAAAATTAATTCACATCACAGCATAATAGTGATTGACTTTATGAGATTCATGCCACGGCACCAAATTAAGCACCATGACAAAGCTTTGAACAACAGATTGACAACAGATATTTCTAAAAATCAATCCAGCTTTTGTATTAAACTACCTGACACTGAAAGTGGGCCAGTCAGTTTATAGATTATAAGGAGTAGTATTAAGACAAAACTGCGAAAACACTTCAAGCAGAAAACATGCACAATGTGTAACCTGGTAGTCGCCAGACTGTGAAATGGGTCGAATCTCCAGCCTCACTTTCACTGCTTCAGCCGAATTGTTCTTGAGTGTCAGTGTTTGCTGACTGGAACAGTTACATACAACATGACACTGAACGTTGTAGTTACACATAACAACATGACGACTGTATTAGTTACGCTGCAACAACAGCAATACATTAACTGTAGTAGTAACAAATTGAGCATAGAATGGAAAAACATCCTATCTGTTGTCTACGACATATAAAAAAATGAAAACAACTTTCCGTGCGATGCATTTTTTAAAACTTTTCCCCCAGTGTTATTAATGCTCTTGCAAACTTTGTTAATAAATAGCAGCCAGATTTGTTTGCTATATTACGCTATTATGTAATGTAATGTACATCAAACGGCAAATATTTAAGTAGCATTTTGAAGAACTCCGTTGTTTGTAGTTAGGACATTTTATCATAGTCAGTCATCCGCTGATGTCTTGCCATTCTGCGCTTGATATGCAGCAACAGCGACATCACACTGACTATAGTCGTGACTAAGACAATTTTAATTCACCAGTGAAGTGTTGAGGTTTTATCAACTGCCGCTGCGCTAACTGGAATGATTTGTCTCAACCACGTCATAGACTGGGACTGCACCGAGGCGACTGACAGAGAAAGCAACAGAACGAACCAAGAAACTGATAAGCATCAGAAAGAAACAACACAAGTCAATGAACCGAGACAACAACAACGTGGACAATAACAACTATAAATACCACCTGGACAGGAGATAAATTCAACACCGATCGACGACACCTTTGGAGCTTCCTGGAGTGGAAATGAGAAGTCCTACCAACTTCTGTTTATAATACAAATCGCTCATCATGGCGACATCAGCAGTGAACAGACAGCCTTCTGAAGAAGACTACATCAATTGCTGAATTGTCAACAACTTAGATTCAATTACTTTAAATAGCAAGAATGTCGACAGATAGATAAATAAGTTGTTGAGAATTCAGCAATCGATGTTGTCTTCTTCGGAACATTTTCTGTTCATTGCTGATGCTATTGCTATTTAAAGTAATTGAATCTGTTTCTGTCTGTTTTTTCTAACTGCTTTGTTCTGTTAAATTTGCTACCAGTCTATGGTAAATAGAGCTGCAGCTGCATACAAGTGCTGTTATAAACTAAAACGAGAGAACATGCGTACGTTGACTGTCCGAGCTGCTGGCCTCCAAACCCCACGGAATGTCGATTGCACAGCAGAGCGCTGGCAGTCTGCTGCGAGCATAGAATATGTGCATTCAACGACACTTCGTAGTCTGGCCCGTTTGGCTCAACGACCATGAGCAGCACACTGTGCCACATCATTACATCACCACAACCGATATTCATCCATTACCATGCTTAGTCCAAGTAACCAAGACAAAATTCAAAACCACCACATATTGCTATTACGACCACTGCGTTAGTATCTTTAGTTGTTTAGCTATAAGCAAGGTTTTGTCATTAACACGATACATCAACAACAAGTCAAAGCAAATCAAGCACGATGATTGCAACAGAAAAAAAAACTGCCATGAACTTCACGCATCAACCACTAACCTCCTTATTAGACGCTCCGATGGATTGTGTGGCGCACAAAAACGAACGGTGACCTCGGAGATGCCGCCCGGCTCAATCTGACATTGTTCCGGAATGACGCTGAACAAGTCGGCAAAGTCCTGTGGCTCCAAACTCACGTCCAATATGATGGAGCCGGCGTTCCTCAATTGCAGCACCGAGTCAACTGACTGCCCAGGCCGAGCGGCGAAGTCCAAGCTCTGCATCGCACAACAAATATCTCGGATGAAATCAACACACCACAAAACCACAGTTAATAAACAATAATAATTATTATGATTATTAAAAACTATTCAAGTTGCACACATATCACACAATAAGCAAAAATCATAATCATAAATAAGTAAGTAAAATGTGAATTTATGTAGCACATATCGTTAAACTAACCTCTAATGCGCTCATCATAATCATCAAAATCAATGTGATGGTGCCCTAAAAATAACTAATAATGCCGAGATTGCATTATAATGTTAGTTGGCAAACACAAGAAAAGACAGACAGATTAAAAATGCCACATATGCAATGTACATAGAAAGCCCAGTACATCAGCTATGAAGGTTGAGATCATGATGTAGTTCATTACAATCAATGTATATTTTTATTTAAATATTAACATATGCGACAGACATCAAGCATAAATCGGCCTAGCTGTCTACGAACTTGACTGTGGTATAACTGGCCAACTTTCCCTGAGTTACTTCAAGAGAAACCAAGTCCCCCAATTATCAGCACATTTTTATATTGGCAAGCTCTGTTTTGCAAATGAGTAAGCTTTCATGTTGTTAAGTGGAATGTTCTCTTTATTACCTAATTTTTTTGCCATTTTCTCAGCAACCATTTGGGATTTTAACATGAAATTTTTCAGCTTTATTTACTAAAACATTCTACATCTAACTGCCAAGTAAAATGTAATTCTGTCGAAAAACAACGAAGTTATAGACTTTTTAACATGACCGGTTACCGATTTTTCGGCATTCAAAAATGTTCATGCTAAAAATGCTATTTAATTTTTAAAAACTGGTTACACGTTACTGCCGATGACGTCACAGTGACTCTTTGATAAACAGCAATTTATATTGTTTATAAATTATCATTAAATTATCCTTCCTTTAAAGCAATCGCCGGCTGCCCACCGGATTCGTCTTCCAACAGGACGGCACGTCAGCACACACAGCGCGCAACGTCGCACAGCGCACAGAACTGGCTGCGGGCCAGCTGTCCAGATATCATCATAAAAGACAAATGGCCTCCAAATTCGCCAAACATATTAACCCAATGGACTATCGCGTAAGGGGTGCAATGTTGGAGGCTTACTGCACGCTTAAAACAAAGCTGAAAACAAGCGCTGAATTCAAGGAAGCGCTTCGGTTATCTGGGCAACCTGCCACAGGGACCGATCGACAAGGCTGTAAAAGATTTTTCAAATAAGGCGACTGGACAATACAAGCACTAAATTACAAACAAGAAGCCTAGCTGTCGCTAGGGCAGTCGACCATACTGGTTGTCACTGACCTTGAAGGTCATCTAAGGTCAATAATTTCCATCTAATCAGACAAGGCAAATGCCACTTCCTATTAGTGACTAATAGTAACCTTGGCTGTATCTATCACCGTTTCCGAAATATGGCCAGTTTTCCATTAAATTTCCTACCTCACCTCCATTAAACCCCTAATTTAAAAAACGTTCCCCTTGAAGTGGATCGCTGAAATTTTGCATGCCTAAGTTTAAGACACATGGCTAATTATTTATGTAAAAATTTTTTCTCCCGAAGATCTACCCTTTAGCCAGGGTACATCCATTATGAACAGACGGATGGACAGACAGACAGAGAGATGACAACCATGCCGATAGCTTGACCATTACTCAAGTATGGTCAGCTAAAAAATGACGTCAGATGTGACAGTCAGACCTCATATGGGTTAGTGTGGAGGCGAGCCGTGCCCGCGACGCCAGTCAATGTCAGACTGTGTCCAACGTTAATGGTCATTCCAGACACATCCAGCGTCAACTCAATAACGCCATTAAACTGCTCCACTGTGCAGCATCAGCCAATCATAACTGTCGAATCAATCACTACCATTCACTGCTAGACTAAAATGGTAGCTAACAAACTGTACAAAATATCATCACAATCTCTTTGCCTACAAGCAAAACATTAAATAAGCTCCTAGTGATGAATGCAACAGTTCTATTCAGACAACTCGCTTTATGCTGAAATCTGATTTGCTCTAAAACATTTTGCACTACATCTTGTCTCAGAAAAAAACAGTTTTTGTCATAACTTTGTCAAATTTCAACTAATTTTGATAATTGCAGGCAAAAGTATGGCCAAAATAACAAAATTATGTAAGACATACTTATTTTCCACCTCAGCTAATTTCTGTCAATGCACTACCTTGTAAAACATAGATGCTCCAAATTGTTAAATAATGCTGAGTTGTTGTCTCAAGTAAATGTTGTAATGACTTAATTCAGCACAAAACACTTAAATGTGAATTATTTAGGAGAACTATAAACAGGTATAACTATTTATGCCATTTATGCTCATAGTGTGCCCAGCATTCATGGACACAATGGCTTAGATGCAACGCCACTGGCTGACAGCGGAATCAAAGGTTGACTGATCAAACTGCATTCACTTATCGATTTAACATGTTTTACGCTCATCAGTCAGCTATTTTGTTGTCTGCTGTTTTTACCATAAAATATTTAATACCACAAAATTATTAAACCACGTGGCACCCTCTGTCAAATTGATGACGCAGAAGTGAGCACTCTGATACAAGTAACCACTGTGTAATGTAACAATCTGGAGCTTCTGTGTTTCACACGGTAGTGCATTAACATAAATTGAGTGAGGTAAAAAATTAGTGCATCTTGTATAATTTTATCGTCTTGTATAGCCTTGTGCCTAAAATTATCAAAGTTGGTGGAAATTTGACAAAGTTATGACAAAAACAATTTTGACTGTTTTTTTGAGACACGATGTATAATTGCACCTACTTATCCTCAAAACTGCCCACCAGCACCAAGCACCTACACTGTGTCCCAAAAAAGCATCCCCAACATTTTTGACTGCAACTTGAAAACCAAATATCAGATTTTGATAATTTATGTATAAATATTCCTGACACACCTTGCCACCAAATGACCGTTCAGTTTCCCACCTCACCCACTACTTGTGCTGCACTACCTGGGAAAAACACAACCAGCGAAATATCACTTTTTATCCCATGCGATGTGACTGCTTAGTTAACACAAAACACAAAAACACACTTTGTTCACATTTCTGACACTTTGGCTAACATTTCATCCAGTTGTCCATTATTTGACTGCCTGCATTAAAATGGCTTGAAGTGTTGGCCCACTATGCGAACACATGCAGTCAAGGAGACGCTTTCTCCATTTATTGACAGCAGCATCAATAATGTTCTGCTCCAGACCAATCCAGGCTGTACCAGTCGCTTCTTGAGTTCACAAACATTCCTAAACTTCACCTGGTAGACACACTGTTGCATGACAGTCAAACCTTGTAACAGACCTGCTGTTGGGACAAATAGATTAAGATAGATAGAATTTATTGACGTTTTTTCATTTACTTTAACACGTATTATGCTTCTGGTTTCCCCAGGTATTGCAAACGCAAACTTTGGGTGAAGTGGAAACTAAAACACTTATTTAATAGCTAGTTGTGTCTGAAATATTTCTGCAAAATATCATTAAAATCTGCTAATCTTTATTCAAGTTACGATCGATAATGTTGAGGATGTTTTTTCAGGTTTTCCGTTTACTCCAACACATATTTTGCTTGATCTGCTTTCCCAAGGTAGTGCAGAAGCACACATTGGGTGAGGTGGGAAACTGAATGATCATTTGACGGTAAGTTGTGTCAGGAATTTTAGTACCAAAAATTATCAAAATCTGATAATTGATTTTCTAGTTACAGTCGAAAATGTCGGGGATGCGGTTCTGGGGACACAGGGGTATAAATCTGCAGTGCTGTGACTTTACACAAACTTTCATCATATCACACGTAAAATGCATACAGCCTTCATCGTACAGGTAGAGCATGAACGCATTACAATGTCAATACATCGACTGAATAGGTCTACAATAAGAAAGTGATTTTGTAAGAGCCAGAATTGCTGATCGGTGCTGCCCCCTGGTGAATCATAAGTAGCAAGTGCACTGCTGGGGGTTCTTAGCCTTCCCCTTGGGAGTTCGAGACCCCCAGTGAACACACTGTGTCACTGGACCATAAAAAGTATCTGCCAAATACATAAATCTGTCAAACAGTTTAAGCAGAGTGCACGAGGGTGACAGACGACGGAAAGATGACAGACCACACTACTGAAAAAAAGATAGCTATAGGCGAAATCGCTTGTGCTAGAGGGATTTCGGCTAAAAAGTCCCAACACTGTGCAATCAATGTTAAACTCATCTGCACACGGTTCCTACTACTCTGCAGAATTCATTTTCCCTGACTTTTTCTCCAACTATACAAGACAAGATGAATCGTTTTCCCTGACTAATATGTTCACGCAAAATACCAATGTCTGTTTTCAATTGTTTGCAATCACACTAGAAACAGGGGCAGCGGAACAAATTTAAAAGTGGAGGTACAAATAATCTGCGAGCAAAACGAGCCAAAAAAATTCTGAACTGTTGTATGCACTCTGCATAGAACAATTCGAAATCTTTTTCGCATCTTTGTTAACTTCGGCACCCGTGTACTTTTACTTTTCCCGACTTCTCAAAATTCCCTGACCGTCCCTGATAGTAGAAACGATGTCTGTAATCATGTGCAGCTAGATTTCTGAGACTTGCCTGCACTGTTGCCAGCTTGAGCCTGAGCAGGTGCTCTGAAGGCTACGTGAACAAGACCTTGCCCTGAGTTGGATTCAGGCGTCTCATTGCCACTGGCAGGTGGCAGCACACACTGGCAAACATTCAGTGTACTCCAGTGGGTCTCGTTCATGTTCAATGTTACGTCAGGGTCCGGACAAAAGAATGTGAAACAGTCTGCTGCGCCACAGCGTGACTGCGTCGACTAACACAAGCCATCCATCAGACAGTCAATCCAACTATTATGAACAACCACCTGCAGGTTGTTGGCAACACTTTCAAGCTCAAAATACCAAATACACTGACAGAAAAATGCCAAATATCCAACAATGCCACCTACAATAAAATCATTTGTTAATGCCAATTTCAGTCGATTAACCTACCATTAACTTGGTCAACTAGCTTCATATGCATCCTGGAACAAGCGACCATCGTAAATAAAATGTCAGCTATCAAGAATTTACGCAATATTCCATGCCTGCACTCTTACTGCCTATTTTTAGCACTATGCCTAGAGTGGTATAAAAAGTCGATAACTCCACGGGTGCAAATGAATAACAGCGTAATCTTACACTACAAACCACTGACAAAGTGGCATAAGTTCGTTTAACACATTTTGTCTATGACACGTAGAGTTATCACGGTTTAACAGATGCATATGTCAGCTATGAAATAAACAAATTCACGCAAACAATCAACAGATAATTATTATAAAAACAATAAATGACAGCTGCAATACCTTGATAGTCAGTCGCACAGGAACAGAAGCACAACTCATGTTGCGAAACGTATACGGAAGAATTCTGTACGACGACCACGGCACGGCGCCAAAGTCCAGAGTGTTGCTGGCAGACTGTTCACCACACCACACACAATTACATTAATTAGTTAATTAATATATTCAGTACCAGAATAAAAAACAGTAATTTGAGACAGTGGGGTACATCGATATGGATATAAGTGAAACAAAAAACACAGCAAAAAGGCTTTAAAAAGTATTTTCCTCACTAAGCAAAGTCCAATACTGGATGCACCGACTGTTATTATTATTATTTATACCCCTGGTAGTAAAAATGTCCAGGGGTTAAAAAAAAGTTAAAACAGAACTGGAATATTATTATTATATTATTATTATTATTATTATTATAATAATAGCAAACAACAAATTTATCCTGCCGTAAGCAAAGCTTCAAGGACAGGTTACAAAAATTACTGTCAATATGCAAACAGGATATGCAAACAGGGCCACGAGAAGCGGACACAGTTACAGATTATACGATATTCTAAACAAATGGGCTTTAAATGTTTCTTAAAAACTGATAAACATAAAAGATTAATGTTTGACTGAATTTTCAACATGTTTGACTGAATTTTCAACATCAGTTCAGTTTAGTTTAGTTAATGCAGTCTTTGAAAAAATTATAGAGATCAGTGCATTGCGTGAGCCTGGCTGAAAAGATAAGTTTTCAGCTGATTTCTAAACTGTCCATGACTAACAGTCAAACAGCGCAGATCGCCAGGCAGACTGCTAGAGGGAGTAGTGCTGTAACTCCAAAACTTCGTTAACCAGACAGGGTTCATGTTCGCAGAAGAAACATATCGCCATTCCCAATATCACTATACATCTTACAAGTATCTGCTTCACCAAACTGTGAATTCATCAGGAAGCAACTCACGAACTACATGATCATAAAGATAAGCACATCTCGATATAAAATAATCTCAGATGTTGTTGTTGTTGTAGTAGTATCCTGCCCTCCGTCTTGCTCAGGTCAGGCCTTCAGGAACTCAGTGACCTCCTGGGGTCGTAGCCAGAGGTCCATGGGTGTCAGGTCAGTCTGGTGCATCGGGCAATCAAATAAGTGAGCAACACTGTGAGATGTGCTGTAATCTGGGCAGGTGCCAGGAACTGCTGAGTTTAGTCGATGTTTATAAGGATTCAGCCGAGCACAGTAGCCAAATCTCAACTGTGCAAGGCAAGTGCGAGCCTTCCTTGGAAGCTTGATTTCCGAAGCGTCAATTTCTGATGCTGTTGTGTTCAGACTTTGTTGTGCTCATAGCCTGCAACCGTCTGCGCCACACAGGTGGTATGTAAGGCCCTGAGACAACTTTTGCATTCCTTTATTGTCGAACACTTCTCAGCATAGTTTTGCTAGTTCACCAGACTGGAACTGGAGCTGGAGCTGAGGGTCCAGATCATTTTTCATCAACTGCAGCAGTAGAAGTCTGTTGAGATATCTGTTGCCAAGATGATGCGGCATATCACATCGAAGCATATACTGCTTCGTCAACAGATCACAGTGGGTGCGTAAAGGCAGCACTTTCGTCTCATAGTGGATGCGATCAATGCTGGCCATGTGACGACAGCCTGTGGCGACACCGCTCAGCCGACGCAAGAAGTGTCATGCTGGTGAGTTAGATGTCTAGAAAGCACTCAAAACCATTACTGAGCACATGTGTGGACAGATCTTCATTCAGCACGTCGTAACTGGACTGGCTTATTTCCTCAGCAAATGCAGCTCCACCTGAGTCGCTTAGGGCGGGTTTCTGGATCTTAACTGGGTGGTCAAGTTAGTATTAACTAAGAGATTTGCATAACTCTCGTTTCCTGTTGCACTAACCAACGGTCAAAATGGCCAAAAATTTAACTAGCTGAAATTGGCCAGTTAGCTAACCGTCGATCGTAGTTATCGTATTTAATGCAACTTTTGTACCATTTTGCAAGCAGTTAATCGAAGAATGTGACACTATAGAACGATTTTTACCATATAGCAATGTCTTCAAAACGCACAAGGAGACGTTTGCTGCTATAAATTTTACTACAAAACATGAATTGACAAAATGGCTGTCTGCAATCGGTTGGCTGTCTCATGGGCTGGCTGACGTGTGCTTGCACTCATTAATATTCATGATGCCCACCTGCACTAGGCGGAAATGATAAGTGTCGTGTGCATCGTTGCTAAGCAACTATAGTTTACCGCTCAGTTAGCTGACAGCCAGTCAGGTTTTGTTCAGAAACGTGCACAAACTTAACTAGCAAGCTACAATTAACAGACGGTTTACTAACTGATCAGTTAACTTAAAGATCCAGAAACCGGCCCTTAGCGAAGATGACCAGAGATCATCATGTGCACTAAAGTCTCCCAGCACAAGTACATCGTCATTATCAAGACGGGAGTGATGGATGGCGAGTAGCCTTGAGCACAGCTGCTACTTGGTGGGATATACACAATAACAATGTTGATGTTTCTGAAATTTGATAAACAGATCGTAAATCGAATCTGGTAAGGCTGTAAAATGAAGGCTGTGGTGAACTAGAAAAGCAAAGCCGCCACCACTATTCCGCTTTTGATCTCTTCTCACAATTGTGTCATTCGATATTTAGGGTTCTTTCAGCTTGTCGGACAGTTTCGTTTCTCGAAGTGCCGCAATATGAATTGCCGGACAAACCACTGCAGTTGAACTGAAGTGTTCGTATCTCCGAGGTTATCTGGAACGTCTGGAACTGTTTATCAAATTTCAGAAACATCAACATTGCACCAGTTGCCTTGAGATGGGCCGGCTTGAACGTCCATTAGTCGAAACGTCATCCGAAGGCTGACACATCTACCGCAAACGTACTGGTCGTTCCAGTCTCTCGTCGAAGCCAGGCCAGAGCAGTTGACGTTTCAAAGAAGATGGATCCAGCCTCCGCATTTGTTACATGAAACACCTTTTGATCCGCCACGTATCTGCTTGGAACAGACCACGCAATTCTAAACCTCAACAGGCCCCAGACTGAGTTCAATGCCAGCGATAAAGAGCAAAATTTGGACCAGACCCGCGAGCGCGAGGCGAGTATCAATGCAACCACAGTTTCACTAAAAGTCCTAACCCTAAAAAGCAAAATATCTATTACCTGTATGCGAGCCATGTCGGCCGTAGCAGTTAAGGCTACAAATGTTTGAAATGTTGCCGCCAGTTGCATAGGTTGACTTGAAACTGGCACTGCTGTAACAATCACTCTGGCAGTATGAACTCCGTCACGTACAGGTGCAAAACTCACCTAAGATGACACAATCACATGCAGTCAGTCAGTGGCCGAGCGAGTAGTCAGTTAGTTTGCGCTAATTGGCTTAACAAGCTGCTAATTTACCCTACAAATAAGGTTCAAAGTATTCAACTTTCCTTTATCATGGCTTCAGCAATTTTCGTAACTGTGACGTCAGGTGCAAAAGGGTTGCTAACTAGCTGTATTGCCTTGAGATAAAATGCAGCTTAATTTATTGCCAAATAAAATTTATGGCCTCAAAAAGGCCGAATTTTCCATCAATAGTTAGCCCACTAAAAACCACAATATTCCACTACATCATCAATTGTACTAAGCGTGCACCTCTAGTAAACAGATGAACATGGACTTCATTTCTGATGTCACCAATGCATCATTACTTGCAGTATAAATCCAACATTATTCTGAAAAACAATGATGGATTTACTAGGTTTTCGATGCAAATGTCAGTTTGTCAACAAAGCGTATTGAAAGTGACATGATTGGCTGGCATGACATATTTTTACAAAAAATTACTTCAAAGCAACATTTTCATTTAAATGCATCAGCATATTATTAATTGTTACATTCTACACATACTTAGCCAATATCATTTTTTCATGCAACTTGGCATGCAAGAAAACTTAATAAAAAACTCCATTGCCAAATTTTAGAGATTTAATCAATAAAATAATTGACCTTATGACGGCTGAGATATAATTAGATCATGACTTGTGAATAAACAGATGAAAAGTAAAAACCTGTATGTTATAACTTGCAGCAGTGTTTAGCAAACAATTCCGTGGTGTGACAAGAAACGAACGGTCATCCGCGCTGCTGGCGACGCCGTCTATTGTAACGAAATCAACGTGAATGTTGACTGATATGGCGGTTGTGCTCTGACTACGTAGTGGAAGTGTCACATGGCTGACAGTTCCGACGCAGATGATATCCGGAAACTCCAGCTCCATTGGGGCCTCCAACCTCACTGTCTCAGCACGGGAACCTGCCAACCACAAGCACTACGACTATCACTGATTAAAGAATTATTAATCGACTGATCTCCAAAAACTAATTACCCTCCAAACCTCCAAAAATTGCCTTGGAAATTAACTGATCGCTTGAACTTTGCCCACCAAAATGGTTTAATTAGTCGATTAGCGTCGAACAATGTCATTACCGTATTCAATCAGAATTGCAATCAGGAAGACCACTAACACTGTCAAAGTCAACTACTGTTATCTTTCATAAACTAAAGTAAAATTGGAAAAAGCAGCAGTGATCATCATCATCATCATCAAGCGCATGCCCCGAGCTAAAGCGTAGCAGTTTCCACAAGGTGCTTCCAGTGTTCTCGAACCTTCTTGAACTCTTACCGAGTCGGTAAGTGATGGAGTCCATAAACGTAAGCAGTACAGAAGTACAAATCTTGACAACAAGATTATTAACATCAGTGATCTTAAGAAGTCCATTTTTTTACTCGCATTTCAACTGATCCTAAAAAATTAACCAAACAATCTTCTAAATAGTCAATTAATTAATCACTAATCATTAATCTTGCACCCCAATTAACTAGTGACTATGATACAACTACCCGCAAAGCATAATCACTCACCCTAACTTTCATATCACCCCCACACCCCCACTTTCACTGACATTTGGCACACTGTTCCCACATTGTGGTTAAACATGTCACACCCATCAATTCAATGCAACTTTTGGAAACTGCGACGTTACCTGTACTTGGGTGCCCATCCTGACGTATAACTTATATAAGAAACTGCTTACTTACTTACTTAATTACTTAAGTAGTAGGTGTAGTGAATGGCAAAATCGCAGCAAGAATTCAAAGCAAGAGTTATTAATCAACACAAGTGCATCCAGTGTGGACAAAAAAATCAAAGTCCAATATTTGACACAGGGCTGCTTACATGAGTCAAACTCGTGACGAGAAGAGGTTCACAATAAGCGGTAAAATATACAAATGAAAATGTACCAGAGGTGAAAGTTGTTAATGCTCTCACTGGCGACATATTTGCAGTCCGACTTGCTGGGCTGCGTGGACGTGCAAAGCTGGGAATTTTGCCTGAAAAACCGATGGCATCCCTACCAACACCCACGTCACGATCCACAACGGCAACAGATGCAGTGGTTATGTTCTGAGAGTCGATCGGCAGCATCGACAACGATGAAGCAGTTAGCACCGTGTCAGCAAGAGGTCCCATTGTGAGGCTTGCCATGCTGTCGACCATACTCGACATGAAGTTGACGGTGGAATCCAACCGACGTGACGACCCACGAGGACTGTTAGACATAGGACGCTGGGAACCTGTGCAGTCATCAGCTGGCGGATTATTTCCGGACTGGCTGGAGAACTGAACGCGAGGCCCCGATATACCGGACGACGTGGATGCTGCCGGCGTCGACATCAGCCGGCTACTGGCCGACATAGTCACAGCAACGGACTGATCAAACTGCGAACGGCTGAAGGTGCTGTCATCGTAGTGGCGGGGTCGACTCAGCCTCTCAATCAAACTCACGCGCGGTGAGCCAAACGTCGTCTCAAACACGTCGCCTCGTGACGGGAGAAAGTCACCGACTCGCAGAGATCGTGAACTATGGCGTTCGGTGCTGTCTGCCACCTGCTGGACCACGCCGACGCCATCACTGACAACGGTCGGATTCCTGTTATC
>Ga0056128_1006978_pt1 | contig 14246 bp, 10 predicted proteins | sample WorMetLIZISLAND2_FD_71113 | JGI IMG/M metagenome (GOLD analysis project Ga0056128, IMG submission 71113) | Marine gutless worms symbiont microbial communities from Max Planck institute for Marine Microbiology, Germany - Olavius geniculatus... ... | reverse complement strand
CTTGTAATCCTGAGGTAACTCAGAGGCGCAGGTTCGACTCCGCACCGCGACACTGCCGGGTAACGACCTTAGGCAAGTTGTTCACACACATGTGCCTCTGTCACCAAGCAGTATAATTTGGTTCCGGCTTCACCGCTGAGACGTAAACAGGCACACCGCGCGATACATCTGTGGTCTCGCAGTGTAAAAAGTAAAAACTGGTGTCTGGCTGAGGGCCTTAGGAAACGGAGATCAGCGCCGCCCTATGGGCCGTAAGGCTCGGGAAGGACTTTGCGTTTTACTTTACGTTTACGATTTGCTGTGGACGACAAGTCGTACAACGTCAAAATGTGGATTTATGGCGTAGACCTTCGATTTTCCACACTTTTTGTACAACTTTTTGTAGATTTGCTGTAGAATTACTACTTACTGTACAACACATGAACCAAAAATCGAAGTTTCGTCACCGTTTAAAGTGTATTGTGCGAGTATGATAAGACATAATAACTGTAGACAGTGTTGAAACGTGCTTTTTCGTGACTGTGATGGACGGTGTGTTCTGCCTGGCAATGGGTGCTATAAACCGCCACGTTTGACTGGAATGGGATTATGGGCAGTTACAACACCCCAGTCAGTATGGTGAGAAATAGAATGTCGAAGAGGGTTATGAAGTAAGTGAAGTTGGGGCTATACCGTTGCTGTCGTCGTCGTGTGTACGGATAGGTTCGTGGCGGGGGTGATACTGCGCGAGCGCATCCCGGCGTTTGAGCGCATGTTGTGGAGGGCATGCCGCGGCAACGTCTTTCTCAAGCAGGCCGAGATTGACACTCCGCTCGAAGACCCCGTCACCGTAAGTATATTAGTAAAGCAAACGAAGATGTCGATCAACCCTGTGCAGACACACTATGCGACCGTCCGCTTAGCTTTATACTGCACTGCGAAAAATTAATGCCAACCCTAACTCTCATCGTTGGCTTTTTTTAAATTGGCACATTAGCTACTTCTGCTCTGGGGGAACGCTTGCACCAATTTTGTTTTATACGCTTTCTTATTTTATATTTTCGAGTTAGAGGACCGGACAGACGGGCGGAGAGACGAGCAAGACCCGTAGGTAATGCGATCTATTAGGACGGCTGCGTAATAAAGAAAGAAATGCAGTAAGCTGTGCTAATTTACACGATTATAAAGAACACCATCAAACCGTTTACGTTGTCGTTCGATTATTGAATTTGAACAATTGCCGTCTGACAATTGTTGCATTAAAAAACATTTGATTGTGATTTAATTAAGGCGTAAAAAATTGCGTGTTTCCGGTTGTCGTCCGTCTCTAGAAAAAAAACCTGCGTCCCTAAATTGTTTATTGTAGCTTTACAAATTTTAGCGCAGTTTTTAGTAAATTATCAAAATTCTACTGAAAAATACTGTTTACATCTAGCCTTAAATGTTGCAGTATCTTTGCTTAAGTTCTCATAAATACTATTTAGTGCGTCAGTTTGTTTTTTACGAGTTGTTGGGTAATATTGCATGACACGTCATAATATAAGAATAATTTTTTTAAACAATTTCCGCCGTCCCCGTCCCTAATTTTTTACCGGCTGCAACCGGAAACACGATTTTTTTTTATTTTGCGCCTAATCTGAAAGCATGGAGGCGTACGTTTTGCGTTGGTGCAGGGCGACCAGGTCAACAAGACGGTCTTCATCATATTCTTTCAAGGCGATCAGCTGAGATCCAGAGTTAAAAAGATATGCGAAGGGTGGGTGAACAATCTGCTACATAAAATGTTAATAATCAGGCTACGTTTTTCTATCGGAAGTCTATGATGGATGTTTCACCGCTATCGACTAACTAGGGTGCAAAGTGTGCCATTAGGCCAATTATGTTGGATTGGATGTTTATGTATGGAGCCATTTTGCTAAAACTTAAGAATATTAGCCTTTACTGCGTATCTCTGACAAATATGCAGGTTTTACAAGCGCTGTAAACGCATAAAATTGCAAAAAATTTAAAAAAAACAAATACATTGCCAATTGCAAAGTCTGATCTAATTAATAAATTAGTTATGATTGATAATTTTATGAGATATGACTAGACTTAAATCTGATTATTTGCCGTTTTATCACATAATATGCGTCTGGTAGATTCCGCGCGACTCTGTACCCGTGTCCAGAGACTCAGGGTGAACGTCGCGAGATGTCACTCGGCGTCATGACAAGGATCGAAGATCTCAACACGGTATAAACTTACATCTGCATGCAGTCGTTTAATTAGTGATGCTACTTGTAGTCAGTTTCGGAGAGTATTTGATCTGTGCAGTTTCACGTTAGTTTTCGTCTTAGTAACAATAGCAATACAGCGCATTCTAAACAAGCAGCCGGGGCGCTCTCAATCAATTTTTTCGCGTTTCATTATTTGCAAAAAAAATTGAGTACAATTTCGATCACGATGCACGAAATGTGGAAAAAACGTCTTGCGTGTGCTGTCCGAACAGGTGTTGAGCCAGACTCAGGACCACCGGCATCGCGTCCTCGTGGCAGCGGCAAAGAACATCAAAGTCTGGTTCATCAAAGTGCGAAAGATCAAAGCCATCTACCACACTCTCAACATGTTCAACCTGGACGTCACTCAGAAATGTCTGATCAGCGAGTGCTGGTGCCCCGTCAATGACCTTGAGAAGATTCAGATGGCTCTGCGCCGCGGAACGGTAAACATTCAGCCGCCGCTTGCGTGAGTGAATTGAGTATGTAGGGTTAACAACCTAAACATAACATTGTAAGAACTCGCCATTATAATTGTGCATATGTAAGACTAATGGCAGTTCTAATAATCTTCCGTTATCCTCTAGACAGTCATCAATATCATAATGCTGTCTATTGGAAGACAGGGGGAGTATAGCTAGCTTGCGCTTATGGTTAATGGTTAAGCGGTATCTAGCTGTTCTACAGAGCGTTACCTGCCATATGGAATTACACAGTGCCACCTGCCACCCAACACAGGTGAACGCGCCTCGCCTAATCCAAGCCGGACAGACCGGTTCTCGATTTACCCACCCCGAAGTGACAGAAGGCTGAGTTTACCTTGGTGTTGGTTATATACCTGGGTCTACAGACAGTCACCCATCCGTGTAGTAGGCTTAACCACTTGATAACGTCTTGACGTCGGGAGTCGAATCAACGACCTCGCCCTCTCAAGTTCAACGTTTTAACCGTTACACTATAAAGCCATGAAGCCGTTGTTCCATTACACTCGAATACCTGTATAAAAATGATAACTAATAAGCAAACTATTTAATAGCTAAGCTTTAAGCGTCATAGTAATTATTTTTAATTTATTTTTATTGTTAAGACTTCACTAAAAATTCAGCGTGTCTCACAGTTTTTGAGCATTTTGCCGATACTTTGTCTGTTTGTGACATCGTTTTTATATATACCGTGGGCCATATAATCGGTGATAACGTTTCACATGTTATATGATTTGGACAATTTTTGCACCATTGGGAAGAGAGATATTTTTGCTTTTCTTATGGCCCGCAGTCTAGTTAGGTTTACAGCCACACTGCTGTCATGCGTTTACGTACGTAATGCGACGTTGTGCTGAGCTACGATGACCATATTGTCTGCTCAGGAGCGCAGTGGAAGCAGCATGCCGTCGATACTGAACCGAATGGAGACGAAACAATCGCCTCCGACTTACAACAAGACCAACAAATTCACGGACGTGTTTCAGGTCATTGTTGACGCGTACGGAGTCGCCTCTTACCTCGAGGTCAACCCAGGTAACTAATACGCCTAAATACACTTCTGAGTTTTTGTCAGTCAGTTTATTAATCAGTCAGTCAGTCAATCAAAAAATTAGACAAAACTCATCCATACTTACTCCCGTAATATACATATAGCATGTAAATAATCTTGTGTTCTGGTGCACTTTTCTTAAACATCGTTCAGTATTGACAACACGCACATGTGCGAATTAGTATTTTTTTCAGTTACAACTGGTAAAAATTTCATGCATATTGATCATCATTTGAGTGAATTATGAAAGAAAGAAAAAGAGGTTAATATTTTATGAAATGCCATGTTTAAGGCTGGGTGTTTATGTTTACTGTAGATAGTTTGTACAAAGATAATATATATGTAATCACCGACTATTGTCACTTCGTCTTCCGTCCTGGGTGATTGCAAGATCTCAGCTACATGGGTAGCTTCGGCCCCGGAAGATGGGCAGTTTCCCATGCTGGTAATGGGTTCGTGTTAAACGAAGGGTTGCAGACAAAAAGCTGTTCGTGGAATGACCAAAAATCTGGTAAAAATAGGCCTACAGTCAATACAATGCCAAACAGAAGATTTTGTGTTTGGACGAAGGATTGACGAAGGCTGCCGAAGGCCACCGAAGGTCTGTCAAAGGTTGAACAAAAATGGGTTGTCGAAGGCTTCTGTGGACTTTTGTCGAAACATGGGTGAAGAGTGGACGAAGGTTGCTTTGTTGGTTTTCGTTGCTTGTTTTGGAAGGCGAAAGCTCAGCACTTGTCAGTCGATGTGCTCTGTCCGAGCACTTGTTCGAACTGAACTTCTTGTCATCACTGCATTCGGTTTTTATACTGCCGGTGCCGGCCAAAAGGGTTTTTCGATTTTTATAGCTTTTGGTTTTTATATATCGGTATTTTGCTGCGTCTTGTATTAAACTATGCCCACAAACTGTGACTGAGTTAAGCTACAGACGTGACTGTTTATGTGTATAGTGTGTGTTGTTTGCTGTTGGTATCAGCTCCGTTCGCTATCATCAGTTTTCCGTTCTTGTTCTCGCTGATGTTTGGCGACGCCGGTCACGGAGTGCTCATGTTCCTTGCGGCGCTGTGGATGGTGCTGCTTGAGAAGAAGTTCCAACAAATGAAGAGCGATAACGAGGTATGTGGACTGGGCTAGGGCTTGCAGTCCCGCGATCTCGAATCCCGACATTACGAGCCCTAGCGGCGATTAACATAGGCTATGCCGGGTGGGCCCAAAATCACACTTTTGGGTGTTCGAGTTTTCTTTTGTTAGATGTATTGTATTTGCAATTTTTGTTTACTCACATACCATTTTCTTTAAATTTCGTCGTTGTTCGTCTGTCGGTGTTGATGGCTCTTGTGTAGGCCCATGCCTATGCACCGCAGATGAACGGTTATTTTCTAAGACGTTTTCTGTATAGGCCTGTTTACGTGCTGTTCAGTTGTGGCTGTTATGCTGTCACAGTGTGTGTTGCTGACGCATGAATATGTCGATAGATATGGAACATATTCTTCGGAGGTCGCTATATAATCCTGCTGATGGGTGCATTCAGCATCTATTCGGGCCTCATGTACAATGACATTTACAGCAAGTCGCTCAACATTTTCGGCTCCAGTTGGTCCGCGTCTCCTACTAGATACAACCGGTATGTTCGTTAATGTTTTGGTGCAGTATCCACCGTGAAGCGCTTTGATTGAACAAATCGGTCATTTTCCGTTTGTCGACTGCAATGTTGAACACAGTACAATATTTCCTGCGTTTCTTCGTTTTTTTGTTCTATCTGTTCTTTGATTCGTATGTAGGTTTGTGGCCGGGATTGTGATTACAATTTTGAAGAACTGAACTACACCAAATTTGAAACAGATCAACATTATGATTAGTATATTTTGGTGAAGAGCGCCGGAAGTGATGTACGCCAGAATGAAAACAGCATTAATTTTTATTTGACGGCGCCCACATTTTAGCGTAGTTTTTGCTAGCTGGGGATAACTGTCGTAAACATTCAGTGTTTAATAAGTTTGCTGAATTGGTGCATTTGTCATTTTTTTACAAGTGGTAGTATAAAATAAAAGTTCGCAACAAAGCAGAAGGTATCTTTGAAGTTAAAATTTGAATAATTAAACTGCATTGCATTTTCGCAAAAAGCTTCTTACCTGTTTCCTTTGCGTTATCGGTGTGCAGTACTACGGTGGTGGCACGTCATGAAGAGCTGACCCTTGACCCAACTAACAACACCGACTACTACGGCAGTCCGTATCCATTCGGCATGGATCCGGTAAGCATGCAGAAACTTCTGGTGGCGTTATTCAGGATTTTTAATAAAACAAATGAGACACATGCAAGACACAGTCAGCGCTCGTAATCGTATGTAGGCCTGCAGTGCAGTACGGCTGAGTAATTCATAACTAGTGACAATACTGTCTTGATTTTAAAAAGCTATGAGTGAATTATTACACTACAAATTTTTACGGCTTTATGCAAATCAGTTTTGTTTATTTTCAATTTTTACACGTGTTTACTGACCTATAACCCACTCTATAACGACTGCTCCTAAATAGGTCGACAAACCGACTCATTTTCATATAAGAATACTGAAAATGAGTAACGATGAAAATGAGTAAAGCCTTCAAAATTTCTGTTAAAATGGCAGAATAAGGGGCACGGGCAGTCACTGGTAACACATGGCAGGAATTTTCAAAAAGCAGCAGCAAAGGAAAAAGTTGTGAAATGTCATTTGAAAGTGATGACTGATGTTGAATTAGAATTACGGATATTTAAAGACATTGCAGACTTGCGGAGCAGCATAACTGAAACCTCGATAATTCAGTGATGTGTTAACTGAAGATTTGGCTATTGTGAGTGCAGAAATGAACTGAATAATACTGAGTGAATGGATTGGTTGACTGTAGGCGTGGCAGTTGGCAGAAAACAAGATAGCGTGGCTCAACTCGTTCAAGATGAAGATCTCTGTCATCTTCGGCGTCAGTCAAATGTTGTTTGGCGTCATACTCAGCCTGAAAAACTTCCAGTAAAAGCAGCTTCTAATTATTCACTTTTTGTCTGTTGTCTACATGCGTACATTTATTACCGTGACGATGTTTTTTTAAAAATTTCCGTAGGCATTTTCGGGCATAAGTTATTACCCCTTAGAACATAAAAGTTGATCCAGGAAACGTTTTTGCGTAATCGTAATAACCTCGTCCGTTACTGGCGTTGTCAAGCTTAACACGCTCAAAACCTTCTTTTTCTTAGAACGATGCAAACTAAATAGTATAAATATTAATAAGATGCTACTTCTTACTGGCACTATTTATAATTTATTTAGTTTTCATATCCTTCAGCACAGTGAGTGCCGTATTATATGCTTAATGAACTGTCATCATTTCACGATAAAGACATTATAACTAGGTGTCGTTTGTTTGCTATTGGTTGACAGCACTCGGCTGGATTGTGTGTTGGAGCCATTGCTTATTGTGCACTTAGTAGGCCTAGCTTATCAATTTTTTGTTTTTTTTTGTTTGTAGTTTTTGTACAATTTTTATCTCCGCCAGTGGAACGAAGTAAACATTGGAGGAGATTATGAGATTGGTAGTTTGGGGGGGTCCGTCTGCGTGTGTGTGTGTCCTTCCGTGTGTTTGTGTACATGTACTTTGTAGCACCATATCTCCGTAACGGTGACGCATGGTCACAATGTAGTAGTAGTAGTAGTTGTTGTTGTAATGTTCAAAAACTTTTACATTGGCGGAGATATACAGTCTTACGAGCGCCTTCTAGTTAAAAAGACTTGTATAACGCAAAATTTCAAATGTTTTGAATGTACATGCGACACGTCTGCTGAGGTGAAGTAAATGTACAGTATGCATGTAACGGATGCTGCTGCTGCTGTTGGTGCAGGTATTTCAACAACACTCTGAGCATCTTGTGTGAGTTCATACCGCAGCTCATCTTCCTGCTCGGCATTTTTGGCTACCTCATCATTCTCATTGTCTACAAGTGGCTCGGCATTGATGCTACTGAAGCTGCATGTGCACCGAGTTTACTTATCGGTAATTGGGCGTCACTATTATAGGGATGGAGTATGTTTGGAAATGTGAAAGGGGGTCTGGAGCCAAGCGCTGAAAACTTGGTCCAAACAATTTATGTTTTAAGCTTTTTAAACAAAAATAGAAAAAATTAAATATAAAAATGTTATTTGTTTTGTTTTTGTTTTTTTTTATTTGCCGTGCAATTTATGAAACAGATCAAACTAAATTTCATATGTTAATTGTGATTTTTGATGATTTTTTAACTTATAGTTTATGTTTTGTTGCAGGTCTAATAAACATGTTTCTGTACAATTATCCTGAAGAGCCTTGCAGCTCCGCCCAGTTCTATTCAGGACAGGTTCGCATCTTTCGCCTATACACAGGATGATATACCTTGTTTAAAAACCATTTATTTTGTGCTTTTTCAGTTGAAGTTTATTTGCAGTCAAGGATCGTTAACTAACAAAAAAGTTCCGTTGTCTGTTAGGTTAGACAACCGACAGTCGACGCGGGCGCTGAAATCGCGAGACCTGACAACGCGGCACCAGAATGATATGCACATAAAAGTCTTCCACCAGAACTAAGAAAGTGCAGCAACTGCTGCCGCAGTTTGCATTGACGTATGCAATGGTGAACTTTGAGAAAGTGTCAGTGGCGTATTTTGGTGTACTTTAAATTTTTGAGCGATGGTGAAGCCCCTCAAACATCGCGGGCCCCGGGGTAACTTATTTCCTACCCCTCTTCCTCCTTTCCCTTTCCCCTCTCGACCGGCTTGCAGTCAGGCGCCCATGCCAGCAGTGAAGACCTTAGCGTCAAAAGTTTATTCAGTGTTTTTATTAGATTTATGCTATTTGACGCTGTTTAGCTGACATTTTCGTAACGGAACACTTGTCTTTTAGTACTGATTAGGCCTGCATCACATCAAAATTAATTCAGTGTTTTTGTGCCGTTATGTTTGACAATTTTTTCCACTTTTCGCCATTATTTCACGAGTTATGTGACATTAAATTTTATGACGATGACGATGAAGGCTAATTCAAAACTGACACATAGGCCCCTAAGCCTACAGATCATATAATAAGCTTATTACATGCAGCAAAAAATTGTAGTAAGCAGATACTAGCACAATAAAACAAGTCTCTCGATGTCCACCGCTGCTACTTGGTGCCACGTTGTCCAGTCCCGCGATGTCAGTCCCCACAACTTTGATGGTCTCGCAATGTCAGGTCTCACATTTTCAGTCGCCGTCTGTCGACAACCGTGGAATAAATATAGGTTAAACAACCGCCTAGAGTATAATAAGTTCGCTTAAAACTCACCTATTTTACTCCAAACAGTGGTTTAGCATACACGTAGTACATTTTTGATTTAAATCCGTTTCGTTTATATGTAATTAAAGAACGATCGTTGTTAACAAGCAGAGCGTTTTAGTAATCATGCTGCGCAATCTATCAGTTTGTTATGTCATCGTGTACTCGTATATGCAGGGTGGCGCAAAATAAAATGAAACATTTTGTTTTTATTTTTTATAGTAACGATGATCAAACACCCACGTGGGAAGTTAGTGTAGCATATCGACAGCGCTGATCAAATGCAACTAGTCAGAAATAGTGCTCAGCATGATCACACTCTACTTCAATGATCGCGGCTAATCGTTCCTGTAACGGTAATTGAGCACGTGTGTTTCTTTTTTTACGCACCACCCCATATATGTACTGTATATATGGTGTATGTAGAAAGGATTTCAGACGTTCCTGCTGCTGTTGATTGCACTGTGTGTACCGTGGCTACTACTGTCCAAGCCTCTGCTAATGCGCAAGGAACATCTGCAGAAGAAGACCGTGAGTGGCCTATACGCGTGTGCTTTTGTTCTATAATGTATTTGACACAACCAACATGTAACAGTGAGTCGCAACGCATCTTATCTTAACACCTGAACAAAATGATGTGTGGCAGCCGTTGTGTACAAGATTTAATTCATACTTTTATTAAGACACACGTAAAGCAGCCTAATTCTTATAAAAGTGCTTACGGATAAAGCCGTAGTGAATCTGTCAGCAGAGTCGAACGCCTGACACTAACCTAAACTCTGACCTTTGACCTTTAGAACTGGAAATCGGCGGAACGTTCGCATAGCCAATTGCGGTTTTTTTCGTGTTTTTTTTATAATGAGTTAGGAACCCGTACGGCACTGGACAGACGGACGGCAAGACTCGGAGACCTATTCAGACGGTCGCGTGTTAATGTTGCTGCTGCTGCGGATGTTGATACTGTTGCTATGGCGACGGTGTAGATGGCGCCGGAAGAACGTCGTCCAGTGACAGAGGACGGTGAAGCAGCCAGCACAGCCCCGGAGCCGCCGGTCCGAACACACGATGAAGAGGTGTTTACCAACTACTTTTCATCCAATAGGCAGCCGTTGTTATATTAACAGAAATAAACATTTGCAAATATGCTGCGAATGCGTTTTGTGCTTTAGTTTTTCATGTGACCCCGCTTAAAACAGTTGTGAAAAAATCTTTTTTTACGAAAGATTTTTTGACATTATAATAATTTGCGGCACAGTTAGGCTATTAGCTTACTCTTACGAGCAAAATTAGTTTTATCTTTTTTTCTTTTAGCCTATTTGGTGCAAGTGTCTTACCTTGAGAAACTTGGGCACGACGTTTATTTTATCATTATGCTTATTTTCTCCATATTTAGCCTTTATCTCATTATCAAAAACGAACGGAAGATAAAGTCTCAACTCCTTTCACGTAGAAAAGCGCGTTTATTTTTACCACTGATTTAACTTGTTAGCTTTTAGCCTTTGTGCTATATTTTTTCGTTTTTTTACTTCGTGGACAAAACGCCTTTCATATACAAATGTAAGAACATACTCACAGTCAGCCTTATATTTATGTGCATTCTGAACGTACTATTTTGAGGCCACAAAAGTGAAAGAAATAAAAACATATTTTGAAGGGATGTATTTTCGAGCGCTTCATACAATGAATAAGCTAATTATGGATGAATAGTATGAAAGTGAAACGTGTGTGTATCTGTGTGCAGTTCAACTTTGCGGAGACGCTGATTCACCAGGCGATTCACACGATTGAATACTGCCTTAGCTGCATCTCTCACACCGCTTCCTACCTGCGTCTGTGGGCGCTCAGTCTCGCCCATGCCGGTAAAGAGCTTGCAAAAATCACTCGCTATCAAAGGACTCTTAGCAATTGATACATCATTGTTTTAGTATGGTTTTCACAGTTACCGGGGATTTGGAAACCATTTTTTTGGTAGTATTGTCAAGACTAATGCACATACTATGCATTTTTGTCCTTGAATGTTGAGCTTTGTTGTCATTTGTCCTTGGTGAATTTTTATAGTAAAATTGTTGAATCGAGTGGAATCGTTTTGCAGTTTGGCTAGTAAGCTTTACGTCTGAAACTTGAACGCAGCAACATCACCTACAATGCCATGGCCATGGTCCTAGTGGTCATGCCGTGCTGCGTGGTGCCACTGCCGCCTGTGACGACCGATGCTACCGGTAATAATGGTTTGTGTGTGTGTATGTGCTAATACTCTGGCACAGAGTTGTCGGAAGTTCTGTGGGACATGGTGTTTCGTATCGGGTTTACGTGCGAGGGTTACGTCGGCAGCATCGCCGTGTTCGTGCTCTTCGCTCCCTGGGCGTTTCTTACAATCGCCATTTTGCTGCTTATGGAAGGACTGTCCGCTTTTCTGCACACGCTCAGACTGCATTGGTGCGTAGTGCTGCAGCGTTTCACTCGCCGATATCTTATGATAAGTAACAATCACCATCACCGATCAAAACAACCTTTTTCTATAGCGTCTCCTACAGTATTGGATGGCAGTGGTTACCACAGATTAACAGCAAAGATAATAGAAAAAGTTGTAGTATCTCTCGTTTAGTTGTAGAAATATTTGTGGACAAAAAACAACATACGTCTAGTAGGTCCTCACCCTGTAGTGGTATTGTCTATTATTGTCATAAATTATATATTTACATTTACTACAGAAATGCAAAAGAAACTGGCATGGAACAGCAATAGGCAAGATGGCCATCAAATTTCGCACACAAGCTATAATAAACATGTAAACATCCGGCATTACGGTAATTAATACGTGTACGCTTTGCGTGTCGTTGCATTGTAGGGTGGAATTCAACAGCAAGTTCTATAAAGGTGAGGGCTACCCATTCGAGCCGTTCCTCTTCGACAAAATACTCGAGACGCAGTCGGAAGAGACCGGCAAGTAGCCATAGGCTGAATTAACAGTTTGACGCTTGATAGAGTAGGCGATTGTGATGAATTATTTAATTGATGTCTTATCGTCGTGATGTGGTCGTCTTGAGTTGTTAACATCGCGTAATGTGTATTAGGCCTAATCGTGTATTCAATAGCAGCGGTGTCAATCCAACGTCCATTATTTGGTGGATAAGAGCGATCACACATGTCGCGAGCTCCCCGGCAGGTTCAAGGGCAGAACCTCAGCTGCAAACGATTTCAGTGAATTATTGGTTTTACGAACTACTTTTCTGATACTAAAAATTCATTTTTGTTCGATGCAGGCGGTAATTTCAAGTCACTTTCCTCTACTTATGGAAGACAAACTCATCCGTGTCCCTTGTTCAAAGTTAGAGAGTGCGACATATTTCCACTCAACATAATAGTTGACGCCCATGACCAGTAGTTACAAACAGCGGGCATATTGGGGCACAGCCTGAGCCCCTCGCTTTTAGTTGACACTAAAATATTAATATAAATATAAAATGGTTATTATTTAATTACGTATCGTATATGCAGTCACTACTTAACTAAGTTTTATTCTGATATGCTTAAAATAGATTGTTTGTAGCGTACGCTGCTGTTAGGCCTATAGTTTTGTGTCTACGCGTCTGTGTGAACATATTATGAGAAACTATAGTATTATTAGAGCGACAGGCGACCCGAGGGTTGCACTGATGTATGTGTTGTTGATGTGATTATAGATTAATGTCAGTCTGTTCAATTTATTAAAACAAGAAATTTGAGCCAATGCTGATAAGATGCGCGAGGGCCTATAGCACTTTCTGTTTGCAGGTTGTCTTGGTCTATCTCCATCTATTTTGTCGCAATTCACTCTTCTGCAATAGAAAATCACAGAAATCACTAAAAACCCTATTTTGGGGGTTCAAGGTCATTCAAGGTCATCGATGTTGATACCATTAAAACGCACGTCACCAGTGGTTGTTAAGAAAAGCAGAATGTCTGTGCCTGTCTGCAACCATTTTCACGCTAGACAAGCCAATATGGCGATAAAATAACGTTTTTTTAGGGGGTGCCCTTTTTTCCTCGTTCGTGGGAACCCCTCTCACCAGCGGCATAAAATTATGTCACGAAATACCAGAGACTCCAGCTATCATATGGTGCAAAGCCGAAGTCTTTATCTCACCTTGGCTTGGATCGGTAGATCGGGATGTGATGGACAGACGGACAGACAGACGGACGGACAGAATTACCCTATCTAATACGCGCTATATCTATAGCTAGCTCTCGCGCGTAAAAGTGCGTCAACACAGATTCTAGATTTTAATTAAAACAGACAGATTGAGAGACGTAACTAAACGACTTCTTTATTCTACTTTGGAAAATGATCAGACTAAAACAAGCTGAAGACTTCTGCCTAGTAGTGGTTTTGGACGTGTCGGCAGTGCTAAGTGAAAAAAAAACAAAATGTTTAGGTGCAGAAGTGGTGCAGATTAAAATACAGATGTGTCCCTGAAGGCTCCGCACGGAAGGCTTGCGACTCCCTTTTTTCAAAAATTGGTAAAGTGCCTATTAATTTTAACGTATGTTAAGATTTAGGTACAGGATATTTGACCGGCAGCCGGTCAAATATTTTACCATCAATCAAATTTTGTCACTGATCAAACTCGCCCGGTCGTGACCGGTCAAATATCTGGCCCTGCGAGGGTTTGATATATGACCGATTGACCGGTCACCGCTTTGAACAGCCTCGGCCGGTACGTAAAAACACTGAAGGGTGCTCATAGGTACCGGCTAAAACCGTGTCCCTGCGGCGGTACGACAACCTCAACCGTAACAAGTACGGGATCACGGATTGCCAGTCAGCCAACTGGCGCCTCAAGCCTAGAAAGCAGCCTGGCTATTACAGATGACCCGTCAGCAAGTTTTGTGTTTGCCAGCAGGAACTTCGAGTATACCGTCCATATTGTACGCTAAATTTTGATGTTCATCATTGTCACATAAATCTTTTAAAAGCGCTAACTTTAACCCTAACCCATGCCCTAACACTAACCCTAATCTTAAGCCTTAAAATATTTAAGCGAATTCTAGGCAGTAACGCGTGCACTACAGGGTGTTCCAAAAAACGGATACCCAGTTTTATTTTTGGGATAACTTTGGTAATTCAGCACCGATTTTAACCATTCTTTCACTGTTACAAGCAGAAATTTATGGCGCGTAAACGT
>Ga0056128_1006977_pt1 | contig 14246 bp, 10 predicted proteins | sample WorMetLIZISLAND2_FD_71113 | JGI IMG/M metagenome (GOLD analysis project Ga0056128, IMG submission 71113) | Marine gutless worms symbiont microbial communities from Max Planck institute for Marine Microbiology, Germany - Olavius geniculatus... ... | reverse complement strand
TCTGCGGTCGTTTATATAGCAGTGTAGACCTGCAGCGGGTACTCGCTTTACCATAGGAAGTATGCAAGAAAATAAACTCATGGGCGTAGGCAAGGGGTAACTGTGGAGGTTTTGCGACAGATCACATAGTTACTTTTGGTTAATCTTGCTGATAACAGCATGCTGTTAATTTAGATTAGGTTCACTTATAGGATGTTTTACATCACATCCAGTTTATCTTTAGTTTGATAAAATAGGTAATTAATTGTAGCGCGAGTATAATAAATAAATTAGTAACCTTATTCTACATTTTGCCAGCTTTTATAGATCATATCCAATTGAGTCTCCATCCATGCATCACCACCAGTAAGCCTAAGCCTATGCTTATATAACCACTTTGTGTACCTGTCATAGACATCTTAAAATAACAGGTCTATGGTACGGTTGGTGTATATGTCCATTGTTTATGTGCTCCATTGGAGATCCAATCTAGGTAAAAATATTACTGTGTATATGCTGTGAACTAACTTTGTCGAGTACTTTGCTTAATTTCCTCTTGTTTACACTGTACTAATAAAGTTAGAAGATGTTTTTGCAGTCGTGTAAACTGGTGAAAACTGACCCAAAAGGCAGCCGATTGCTGTGTCGAATGCCAGCTCTGGATCTTCGTGGAGAATTTATCGAACGATTGATGAACAGCGAGTCTGGAATGATTGACAACACACGTGGATCTGGAGTTGCTGTTTTTTATTCCACAGACGCAAGACTCCGTGCTGACATTTACCTTGGACTTAGGCTGGACGGGCTCGCAATCTATCGGAACATCAGTTCATCCCATTCCGACTTTAAGATGCTATTTGCATTGAAACCTGCCATTTTGTGTCAGTCTGACGTTGTCGTATTTGCTCCGGGCGAAGACGATACAATCACCCTACAGGTACACAGTATCTTAGTGATTGTTGTGGCTGTATTTGAGACTTCGTTGTTGTTTGGTAAATTGCGTTGTCAAATACACGTTTTTATACGTTTATTTGCCAACATAATTTTACACAGCAAGCAGCTGCACAGCCGTAGCAGCAAAAACGTCATTGTGGTAAGCTACTATCGTAGCAGTAAAAATATTAGTGATGCTAATCTAGGTAATGTATGTCACCAGTATGTCGAAAAAACATCCGAGACATAGGCCTAGAGGTGCCACAGTAGGAAAGTTTACGTATAAATACAGTCATGTTACGTAATATCACCACATTATGACGATCTCTACGACAGAGCCAACTGTTACCTTTCTTTCGTCAATCAAAGGACTAAATGATATAAAACATTTAATAATAATTTAATAAAATTCGTGACATACTAATAATATTTTTCATGCCTGTGTTACAAGCTTACACATATTGTCATATCTAATTTTTATGCATGCTCCACAAACGAAAGACAATGGTATGCTTGAAGAGTTTTTTTGCAAATATTTTGTCGTCGTATGTTTGTCAGGGAAAACACCTACAGCGTGGCAGTCGTCTGGAGGACTTTGACATAAAACTCGGCGACTCTGCGTGTGTTCCAGTGTCACTAACTGACAGTCAAATCGAGTGCAGACCTCCCACCAACAAACCCAGCAAAAACCTCAACAACACTAACTGTCTCGATGACACACTTTCCATGGATGTTTGTATATTCTTTTTTTCTCGAAACTGATATCTCACTGTCAATTAAATCACTTGTTTTGCCAGTAACCAATTAATCAAACTGCCTTCATGAAACCGAAATTACCTGCACAATTGAGCAGTAAATCACAGCATATCTCTGTGCTCCGTAATTGACACTAATCTTTATCTAAACCTACAGGCGTTCCTATTTTCTGTCATGTAGAATGCGCTAATGAAGTCTTGGTTCTTTATAAATCACTAGATCGAATAAAGTGGTATCTTTTGTCGGTTGCAGATACTGATTGGCAACGCTTACTACAACTGTTCGTGCCTACGCTATAGGACATCGGAGCAGTGGATCGTTGGCACTACAATTGCATCGGGACTTCTCATTGTAGTCGTTATCATCTTCATCATCGTCGTAGTCGTCTGCCGCAGAAAACGCAACAAGTCAAAGAAGAGATCTGACGAAAGAGCTGCCAACAACAGTTTTGACGGCACTGGCACTGCCCCTGCAGGATCCGTTGAGTTGGACGAAGACGACAAATATTACAGCACTATAGGTGTGCCTGTCGCTGAAGCTAATAGCAACGCTAACACATACACCAGACCACTTCCTGCGAAGCCTGATCAAACTCAAACAGACAAACACTGCAGTACTTTAGATTCTACCGAACAGAGACAAAACGATGATAATACGCCGTATTACCTGTCACTGAAAACCGACGATGAGTATTAACGTAAGCCTGCACTAATAGTTTAACGACAGATGTCCAACACTTATTAACTCACTGCCGAATTGTAATTGCGGCATATAACACATTATCATAATCATAATTCCACAAACCATGTCGCAGAAGAGAATGGCAGAACTTTGCAACAGTATGATAAGACAATTCACTTCCGTGTCTAAGCAGCATTACGGACTAATTTCAAGAACACTTTTTCTGTACAAAACATTCAAAGGTTGTTATTTTCAGGATAAAAAATAAAAATGATTTAAAAATCTGGGATAAACGCGCAAAATGCATAAAGTGCACGATCGGGGGTGGGGCCGTGTTACGGGCAAAACGGAGGACATTTAGCAAAAAATAGCAATTGCACAAATTAGCGATTGAGATAGCAAAGCTCTGCAAAATGTCCCCGGTGAGATTAATGGCAAAGTCTTTATATACAAAGGTTTCGTGCACTTTCAGCGGCAGTTAGATTTTGTTTGCATGTACTCGGCGAAGCCTCCATTGACCGTGATATTTCTTGCATTTTAACACGTCTCTCTCCGCCTCATGACAATATGGTTTATGCATAAACCTATCAACAAGTAAATGTTTTATGTTTTACAACTGCACAGTGTACGATGTAAACTGCACGCACAAAACATTGTGCAAATAATGCCCTGAAACCAACGCATCCACCGGGTTACCACTGCAACAGTATGATCAGTTTGCTTATCATAGGATGCTCAGAAGCTCTTAACTATCGTCAGCGAATTCAAGTTGCATGTTGTTCTGTCATAGTGTTGCACGGTATGACTCTTGGGCTATGCGCAACAAGTCAACTGATTCGCAGAATCAACAAAGGAAATGTCATTGAACATTCAAGACACCAACTGCTATTCTGTTTGCATCGTAGTGCTAGAATAGCAATATATTATTAAGATCGCAATTAAATACCCGGTAGCCATTAATAATTCTACTATCGTTGCTTGACACACCGGCTATGGGAATACCGTAGTAGTCTATTAGTCAATACGATAAACCGTTTATAGGCCTATCGATATACCGTGCAACGCTACTCTGTTAAAAGCGCAAGGCCAGTACGGCGATATTCGATGCCGATATCGATATGTTGGTCGATAGTTCAGAGCGTTGTTATTGCAGAATGGTTTCAACGACTATATCGAACGTCATGTGGCTCTGTTAAGATGTTATGCTGTGCTAGCTTTCCTGCAACACAACAGCATCGAAAAGCATCAACATTTTGCTAACACACAATATAATCTATAGGCGCTCAGAGTGCACAATCTACGCCGAATACCATGTTGTCGTTTAGCCATTTAAAACTTGTACCAGCAGTTATAAGTTTAGTTAATCGTAATCGTTAATCAAAATTGTTTGATTGATTGAGACTGCATTCGTATTATTATTATTAATTTCAGCAAATTTTCAGTGTTATAATGTTTGTGATACTGTTGGCATTTATCAGCGCATTATGTCTTGATGCCATGGCAGTAAAGTTTTCCTACGTTGTGTTCGTTGTGTTGTGTTTTTTGTTTCTTAATTTGTAGCATTAAATAGCATTTCCGTTACGGCTGAGCTGCGCTGTGCGTTGCGAGCGAGATAGCGCCCCCATATCGAGTTCACTATCGCTCGCAACGTAGTGGAAATAACAAGCATTTATTCATGGAAAATCGATTGAGTCGACACTCGGCGCACGATGCAAATACATGTATAACACAGCCTGAGACTGACCAGAGAGACCCGGGTCAAAGCGAAACTGAGTTCTTCCTGGGCGCTACGTCGTCGACATGTAATCGACTCTCGACAACTGTCGGCGCAACTGTGTGAACTTTCCTGCTCGTCGCTTTTCGACCACCATGCCCGCACACCGTTCAGTGTCCACGCATAGACCACTCACCATGTATCCGACCACCATCATTTCCATAGACCACTACGTGTAATCATAGACCGACATGCCCGTACACCACCCATCACCGCCAGTCCACCGCGACTCGCCAAGGTTCGTCCAGACATTGCCTCCCTGTCGACTGCAGTCAATCTGGCTGTCGGCGGTCCTTGGTCTTGCGGATGGGTCATATCAACGGCAGAAACTCGGTCCTTCTCAGCGTTATGTTGAGCTGAATCACAGACGACGACGTTTTGCAGCAGCAGCGACGACCGGTCGTGATTATCGCAGCTGGACGCCATGTCTGCCACAGTCGCAGACAACCGGAAGTGCGACCCGAAACGAGGTCGATCGACCGCGACCTTGGAAAGGTCACGAGTGACCTTGGAAAGGTCATGGCAAGGTCGACAGGCGCGTGATCTAATGAGTGTCTGTCGCTGTAAGGCGGCGTCCACGTACGCGGCAGCATGCAGCGCGCCCAGTGACACGTTATTGCTTCCGGCTCCGTCCAGCGCCGCGTGCTGCCGACCGGAAAGCTGCGGGAGCGACGACGAAGACAAAGCTCCGCCTTCGCGTGTTGGTAATTTCCGCTCGTCGACATGCGACGTGGGCGGGCGAAGTTCCGCGGCGTCCGGCGACTGAAGTCGAGGCGGCGTGACTTCATCGCAAGTCACGTGGTCTGTAAAACACTCGGCGGGGCGATGGCGAAAAAGTGACGTCCGTTCCGTGTCGGCGGCGGCGTGAACGACCACGTCCGGTACCGTAGCGTTCTGGTACGTGACGACTTCGTAGCGACCAACACGTCTCACCGACAGCGTTCCTACCAACCGAATATTGTTACCAAATTCACCGCCAAAGTCATGGCATCCGCCAAAAAAAAATATTACAACACTGAAAGTATGTTTATCGTTATTGGCCAACAACTAACCTACTGAGAATATGTTAATCGAACTTCAAAGAAGTTTTAAAGCAACATGGTTATTTTACACCACGGCTTGGGGCAGTATATAACTGCGCGAGTGCTGAACGTTTACACTCCGCATAGTGGTTCGACACACTCGTGTTTGTAATGTAGGTCTTTAGTGACAACGGTTACTTAAAGAACCTCCTCCGAGAATCTAGTAACGTCAAATTAGCTGAAGTCTGTAGTATTGAAATGCGAAAAGCAACAACACATATTAAGAGGAGCATACTTTGAGGTAAAACTTCATTCTCAGTGACGACGTGCGGAGGTCGCCTGACGCTGCCGTTCTCCCGGCCGTCTTGAACCGACTCTTTACCGTCTGCCTTCTCTCCTTCACCACCCTCCTCAACGTCCAGCCCCGCAGCCTTTGACTTCGACTCACGCTCCTTCGACTCCGTGGATTTTAAGGCACCGGACATTCTTTTATTGCAATATATTGCACTACTCCAACCTTTCTAGTCCGGGTGGCGTACTGACTTGCTATTGCTACAGTTTGAACCACGGTTTGCTCTAATAAAGTTTTGCCTAACCTGACGTAAATTTACGTTTCACTTGATATTTGTTTACTCCGTTCGACTGCGTGGATTCTTTGCCGGCCTCTGCTGGCCGGGTGAGAACGGCTGTAGGAGGAGGCACCACGGGAAAGAACTGCTCCAACGCCTGACGATGTCCGGGACCAAGACTCCGAATGACCGCACGGCCAGCGCCAGCCATCGACATCGACAGACCGAGGGACAGAGTGGCGATTGACGACAAACCCATCGTCGTGTCCATTTTCTGAAATATCGCTACGACACAACAACACAATAGACACAATCGCAGCACAAAAATACAGGAAATTTTTCTTACAAAGAGATGAGACTAGTAATTTCAGCAAAGCAATACACTACATGTACACTCATTAGTCAGTATTGCAACTTAGTACAGTTAGTTGTGTACAACAAAGTACAGTGCATGCGTGCACGTTTTTGTTACGTACATACTTTGTCTCATGCAAACTTTCAACCTTAGATCTCTACTGTACTTCTTCAGACATCGCCTGACGAAAAATCACTTGCTTTTTATCACCATGCAGCCAGTCAGCCAATTGGCTCAATTTAACCGCAGCTTCCACTCGGCTGAGAAACATCTACTATGCGTGCAGATGCTAGCTGCTAGGCAGCTGTAGCAGGCAGGCAATACAATATTGGATCGTTAGAAGGCCTTCAATCCGTGGAAAAGGTAAAAAGGACAAAAGAGTGTATAAGATACAAAGCGTGGAAAGCGAGAGAAGAAAGTAGATGAACAAATCGTGTCCACCGCAAAATCCTGGAACAATCCTGCAAAACATCTTAATCTGTCTCATAAATCTGATCGATCACCGGAGAGTGATTACTTGATAACGATGTGATCAAGCTGACTGGCGTAATCCAGGATTAAGCCAAGCGATGGATTTCGGCGGCTGTCAAAACGGACGGAGCTCTTGTAACCCTCAAGACTTTTGTATGGCAATTGCAATATTTATCGCCGATAGCTAAAATATATTTTATGTCACAATTGTGTGTTTGTTTGTTCCGATCCTTCAATCGGTAACTCACCATAACTATACGATTACTGTACTTCTTTCTCTCAACGTGTCTTTTGTTGATTGATGAAAATGTTCTGCTACCGTCAATTCCACCAAGACAAGACTTGTCGAAATGCATCGACTGGCTGGAGCGACACATATTCGCCAAACCGCCAATCTTATATGTTCTGATTTTCAAAACTAAATCCGACCTGGTTGGTTTAATTGCTAACGTCAAGTCTGATCGCCGTGCCTAGTCTCTGTCATTATGCAGCTCAAGTTCATGATCGACATATGACACTACGTAAATGTGTTTTGTTGTTGGTTTGTTTGATTGATTGATACAAATGGAGAAATCAGCGCCAATCACTGTGTCTGCCGCTTCCATCGTAACTGCAGGGTGGCGCGGAATAAAGTGAAACATTTTCCTATTAATATGTTTTATGCCGTGTACGTCACTCATAAACTTATTAGGAAAGCTGATGTAACACGTCAACAACACTTACTCAAGTAAATAAAAAAGTTTTCAGAATGACCATTCTTCGCTGCAGTGATTGATGCAAGGCTAATCGTTACCGAAACTGTTCGATTAATCGATCTACGTATACGTTTAATTGCGGTCTCAAGTGTATGTTATGCCACGTTTACACGATTAAGCAAACATCGAGCAATCATCGAGCAACATCTAGCAAATGCATTCAAAATATACGTGCACGTGTTCTAATTGCTCGATGTTTGTTCGACGTTTGCTTGACGTTTGATTAATGTTTGCTTTATGTAGGCTATGCCTTATGCATGCTCCATATTTGCTTGAAGTTTGCTTGATGTTTGCTCGATGCTTGCTTGATGATTGCTTGATTGTGTAAACGGAGTATTACGCTATGAAAATGTAACGAGACACAATAAACACTAAACCGTGACGAAATATGCTTTTTCATGACCGTGATTGAAGATTGTTTTCGGCGTGGATGTGCGTGTGATAAACAAACTCGAGACGCTTTTGAATCGTCACGTTTAACTGAATTGAGCTTATTGGCGGTTATATCAATGCAGACGCTGTGGTAAAAGATAAAAAAAAAGACGAAACAGATCATGAAATAAATAAAGCATGCTGTATAATGTTCCATTTTAATGCGCCATCCCATACAATGAAGAACTGCAAAAACAGCACGTCGAGTTTATCATCTGTGTGGAACCAGTTGACAGGCTAATGGCGACGGGACGTCGTCGGAGTCGGTGGTTGCCAGGACGAATGACTGACATGTCATTAGGAAATGAACTGCCTCCATGGCTGACTGGCACCGCGCTTGCCTAACCCATCAGCTGTCACTGCTCTCTCTTTTCTAGAACAGATAGAGCTGGAAAGAGAATGCTTTTCGATTTGCTCATATTCGACACTAAAGTCAGATTTGATATAAACCAGAACCCTGAACTTGCACGAACCTTTCTCTCGCAATCCCGATTTAGAGATTGGCTGTTTTAGTTGATATTTTCATGTTTATCTGACGCTTTTGGCAGTAGCAAAGATTATCATCATCATCATCATTATTATCATTGGTTTTTATTGCATAAATCGTCAACAGCAAACAATAAAAATAAAATAAAATAATATTATGCAACAGGAACGAGTCAAAAGCTACAGGGTGGGCCAAAAAACGGACCTGTTTGAGCGTTGATAACTCAGCGACGGTTACCCGTAAAAAGACGTGATATGTCAAAAGTTTTAAAATGTTGTAGACAAAAAGGGCCAAAATTGCATAGCAAATCATTTAAATATTCTTTGCCTAATTTGTTTAAATATTCATTATCCCTGAACTTAGGCATTTGCCTGCACTCCCATGTGCCCAAGTTCATTGAACTCAAAAACTCACTGCCAAAAAGTCCAGATTTAAATTCTGTGAATTTGTCAGTGTGGGGCATGGCAACATATAGCACGGTCACAAAATCTCAGTAACTGACCAGCTAAAACGTGTGCTAATCGAATGCTGGGCTTAGCTGATTTTAAACACACTGACTCCGGCGATCGATCAGCTGACTAAAAAAACTGATAACGGTTATAAATGCAAAAGCTGGGCAACTGCCTACGTCATATTTTATCTAAACTCAACTTATGTGTTAATTTATTGTTGATATTTCACTGTATGTTGAATGAAAATCAACTTACATTTATGCGTTACTGTCAATTTAGCATGATTTTAGTGGTGGGACAGATTTGTGTAAATCAGGCAAAGAATATTTAAATGCTGAGACATGCAACTTGTACACTTCTTCTGGGCACAATTTTAAAACTTTTGGCATATTACCTGTTTTTCCATCAATAAACATCGCTAAGATATGAAAGCTCAAATGTCCATGTTAAATCCATGTATTACAGTCAAATTTGGCAGAATTTCGGGAGTGACAAATATTTATGCAAATTAGGCAAAGAATAAATAAATGCTATTATGCAAATTTGTCATTTATTCTGTACAGCATTCTGAAACTTTTGACGTATGACACGTCTTTCTGTCACTAACCATCGCCGAGTTATTAACGCTCAAACAGGTCCGGTTATTTTTGGCCCACCCTGTAAAATAGCTTATGCTAAAATTCGTCCCTAACCAAACAAATATTACTTAAATAATAAATTTTGCGCAAATGGTTAAAAACAATAAGCCTAATATACAATAGTTTACGTATAATTAACCATACAGTCTTATAGATATCAACAATTAAACACATTACTACCAGGACAATAAACAAAATCCAGTATATGCAAAGCAACTGTAATAAAGCAGTGATTAATTTGATAAGAATAATGTTAAACATAGCAAGATATTGTCTAGAAGAAAATCACTCAAGTATTATAAAACGATAGTAAATGACGTCTCAATGAGGAACTGAATGCTTAAAAAGTTGGTAAAGCTCGTATACAGTCTGACTAGGAATTCCAGTATTTTGGTGCACGGATGGCAGACGCACTGTTTTTTATAGGCCAAAAGGTTTACCTAGGTAGCTCATATTGGAAAGTCATGTGCAATAAAAAGCCAGATTAAAACATAGTATTAACTTTAATAGCATTTGTAGTAGTAGTAGTAGTTGTTGTTGCTTTTGTTGTTACAAGAACAACCACCATTACTCGTACTACCAGTTACGAACTACCATCGGCAATAGTAAGCTTAAAGTTATCATAATGCCATATTGCTCCTACTACAACTGGTGCTATTACAACAACTTAAGCAAGTACAGGCAGTAACAAAAACTTCCTGGAATATATATCAACACGTACTTCGACGTCGTGGCTTACACCTTCGTATGTCGTCTTCGCTGGCGCCTTGGTCTGTACAGAGTCGACGCAGGTTGGCGATCTCGCGCTAAAACACGTCAAAAACACTCTATTTTAAAGTAATTCAACCATGGTTGTATATTGCTTATTCCGGCGAGTAGAGGTTTTTCACTAAGATTCCGGAGCTAATCAAACGAGCACAGCAAAAATGTTGCTTTTTTTAATATGCAAATTTTATATTACTTCTACATTCTTGGCTAGTTATTGCAAAGTTTATTTTTTAGTACATTTATTGTTATATTGTGTTATCAGAGATATTTATTGATGTATACTGTTATTTTATTGTGGCACGTTAGTGGCTGCGGCCCTTTGTCATTAAATTAAATAATTTACAATAGCTTTGCCCTAAATGAACTGGGGTGTATGATCCTTTCCTCGGCGTCGCCACTACATTTCAAATAAGATTAGTTATGGCATTATTGTTAATAAATTTAAAAGTCTGTTTTCTAATTTTTTGTGACTTTATGTAGACAGCTATATGTTTGACATTCAGTTGGCTGCTAACAAGCTAAAGTCGGGTCTTCGTGCACAGAGGAGTTTCCCAGTAAGATTAATATTTTATAAACTGACGTTTAGCCACTGGAAAAAAAGTCTTACCTTTTCCAGCAGCGCTCTAACAAGAGTTGCTTAGATGTAATGAAATTGACTGTCTGTGTAGCCATTAAAATTTGGCGGCTAACTATTTTGTCACTCTCTAAATAATGTCGTCCTTTTATAGCCTGGACGTTAAAATTCCAACTATTTTCCACTAACTTTTGTATTTTGCTGTTGCATAGCTCCTGACATCCAGTGACCGATATCCTGTTTAATGCTCTGTATTTACCATATTGTTCTTTATCTTTTCGCGGTTACTAGAATCCGGCAACCATACCAATGGCCTACAGACTATTTGTAAGAAAGCCAAAAAATAGCCCATAGTAGCATGTAGCCAATGGGATTTATCCGGTCAAGCAATTTTACCAATTCGGCCAGTTAAACCTCACACATGTAAATTCTGAGATATATTACTTTACTGGTGTTAGTGTCAAAAGTTTTTTTTTAAATAAGTTATTAAACATGTAATTAAGTTGTCAGCGTTTAGTAACGACTCGTATCTGCTGTGTCGGGAAGTGGCCTAATGGCTTTATTTTACTTACTTCCTTCCAGTTTTTGTCGTCCTCAAGATATTCCACTTTCTTCTCAGCTCGACGTCGAGCGCGCTTCTGCAGCTGAATACGTAGATCCTGACGCTTCTTTGACGTCACGATTATACCTATACACGAGAGCTGATCAGCGACACCGATGCGTGTGGTCAATAGCTTAAACTGATCAACCGGCCTCAATCTCAAATCAACGATTTTTAAGCCAGCGTTGGCTAATAAAACTTCTTTTAAAATGCTGCACCAATCAATATGCGTAGTCTAATAGGTTGAACTTGTGCAATACTTTATTAGCACGTAACAATCCAATCATCCATAAAAATGGCTGAATAATTTATGAATTAATAATTTATGAAAATACTGCCAAGTTTCAAAATGCTGTCAAATATAATGGTTTATTTTACGTATAAACAGTAAGCACGTTTTGTCAAAAGCACTAGAAATGTTCTTCAAAATGTGCACAAAAGTTTTGCATATTTTTAAAAATTTTGCATATAGCCTCAGGCAGACTAGTAGAGCATACACATTTGTGTCATTTCATTCGGGAAAACTGGCGAGCAGTGGCAATTAATTGGTGCGTTCGTCTACCGTTGATAATTCGGAGAATTCGCCAGAGCAGGAAGATAATGAGGAGAGCGATTGCTTCTTCACTCTGTGGTCCGGTGATGCCCTGGATGAAGACAAGATCAAGGCTGAACGACGTCAACACGATCACTGCGTCAAACAGCTGCAGCAGCATAAGGCACAGACCACAATGTCATAAGCACATTGAGTACACGTTCACCGTCGTTCATTCAACCGTTTGCTTATTAAAACGTTTATTCGCACGCAATAAAGCATACATTAAAGTAGACAACTCTACAATAGCAAACTCATCCGTCTATTTGTCTGTCTGTCTGTCGGTCTGTTTAACGGTAATCCTTATACGGGCAACTTACTCGATAAAAAACGTAGAAAAAAAATTTGCATAAACAGTTTTTCGGGGCAATATTAAACAGTTCGTGAAGTACAGTTTAGTTCGCCAAGACCATGGAAAATCCAAAACCTCTAGGATGTTCTGACGCATGCATGAGTGCAGTGAGAGAGTACACTGGTGTGCAGTGAGCACTGGACGGACGGACGGCCGCATACATGTCGGCACATGGCGTCGCAAAGTCCTTGTTTGTTCCTATAGTTTTTTTTAAAGAAAAATGTGCGCGTTTACGAAACATCAGGGTGGCGTAACGGTCTGTGGGTCAAGGAGTCAAACCGTCATTCATCCGGTGACGTCACTGATCGATGACAGTCAGCTAAGTCTTAGCGCCTGCGCGTCTCAACGCTAGCGCAGTCGGGGCAAGAATGAGCGATTGTCACCTCGACTATGCAGAATGTGGGTTGTGAGGGAAAGACGAAACGCAAGACGCGACGTTTCCCGGCAAAGAAGCCGATAAGAGCGGATAATGCCAGCGACAGAGATTATTATGGCGCCATCTGTTTCACTCGACTACTCGACTTGGCGTGATACTATGGCAAGCAAAGAAGCACTTCCGTCACTTTCGTGGATCTGTTCGATCAACGGATGATGAGCGAAAATTAATTTAAAGCCGTGTTTTAATAGGTCAAAAATCAGATACCTGCACTCGACGTCAAATGAACGGTGACTACAGTCAACAAGAGGTCTAGTTTTAAATATTCTGCATGAAATATTTAATTATCACAATTTCACATAAAACCTTCGATTGAAAACAGTTACGCTGAAAAACTTCTCGTCAGAATGTGAATGGAAAACATAAATTCCCTACCACCGGCTGCGTGTCAAAATGCTCCGTCATCCTGCTGTCGGCCCTACGTCGTTGGCTTATCGCGTCTTCTTAACGCTAGCTTGAACAAAAAATTCTCTGAAGATGTTTTTTCGATGACAAAATAATCGCTAAAGCACGCGTTCACTGTTTTTGTAGGCCTATCATCTTCGATACAACACTTAACACTAGCAGTAACAACGACGGGAATAAAAACGACATTTCCCATTATATTCACGCACTTCGCCAGCTGATAGACCCCTGGTTTTGCACTCTATTTCTGGAGCAGCTGCACACTTTTGACCTTAATATTTAAAGCCTTCAGTCATCATGCTTGCGGGCGCAATGATGAAGATGATAATGATGATAATGACACCTCACTACGTGTTAAATTAATAAATATTGCACATGCCATGCTAGACATTCTGGCTTTATGCGTGCATTTTATGTGTTTTCTAAAATATGTTATTTTTATAGTTCTAAAATTAACTACACTTTGTCTGGAATTTGTGATGTTAGCTAAACACAAGAAGCTAGGGTGGGGCCGACCGTACTGGTTGTCAGTGACTTTCAATGTCATCCAAGGTCAATGATTTTTCATTTAATCTGACAGGGCGTATGTCACTTCCTATCAATAGTATTAATCCTAGGCCGTGTCTCTCACCGCTTCTGAGATACGGTCAGTTTTCTGAATCAAAAACCGCAAATTTTTGTTACTGCCTTTTTTCAACCTTCGATTTAAAAATGTTCCACTTAGAGTAAATGGCAGAAATTTTGCATGCCCGAGTTTAAGACACATGGTTAATTACTCGTGTAAAAAGTTTTTCCCAACGCCCTACCCGTTAGCCACATGCAGTAGGCCTACATCCGCTACAGACGGACAAACGACAGACAGTCGACAACCGTAGCAAAGGGCCGGATCTTTAAGCTTGCATCTTAACGGTCGGCCCAAAAACAGTAAATTTCACGGCCAAGTTTAATTACCCAAACGCTGGTTTAACTATGTTAATAAAGTGTTTAAAAACAAATTTTTTAAGATTACTGATTTAAAGTTTGCGAGCAATGTTGTCTAATTGCGTCTGTAATCGTACTTATCTTTTTCGTATGGACGACAGAATATACCGAGAGGTTTAAGCCATAAGGTCGTATCTACGATTTTTGTCAAAATTGAGTTATGTACGAAAAATGTGTCAGTGTGGTACAGCGCATCATGTGCCAGAAGGATTAGTCTACATGTAGCCATATAC
>Ga0056128_1006974_pt1 | contig 14247 bp, 5 predicted proteins | sample WorMetLIZISLAND2_FD_71113 | JGI IMG/M metagenome (GOLD analysis project Ga0056128, IMG submission 71113) | Marine gutless worms symbiont microbial communities from Max Planck institute for Marine Microbiology, Germany - Olavius geniculatus... ... | reverse complement strand
CCCTGCAGGAGTTGAGCCACGCTGCCCTAGATAGGCAGCGGTGGGCAGCGATAGTAAGAATGGCGTCAGACACCAACGGGCATTGAGCCCACGGTTGTCGATGATGATGATGATGATAGGTTCAACGGCAGCTGCTATCGTTCTTATTAGCAACTTTGCTGTCTGGCTCACCGGTTTTATCTGCTATCAGTAATTGTTTACGTCTGATCTGCTGAGAAAATGAATGATGATTTCATTTGATTTGATTTTAAACGTTATCGACTCACACCGCGCACTATAAAATAAGTGAAATAAATGTGCTGTTACATATGTTGTCGTAGAATGGCGGAGGTTGTTCAGAGGGAAAATGCACATGTCTACCAGGCTTCACCGGTAAACTGCTAAAGTCATTGTCTGTTCATTATCTCATTAAACTTAGTCTGTATCAATTTAAAACAGGGATAGATTATAATCAACCGAAAGGTTTTTTGACCTGTTGCCTTGACGCTGTTGATTTCTGGATAGAAAAAATTTTATAGATGAACAAAATTGCAAGTTCTCATGGGTACTAGATTTAAGGATTACCTAAACGTACGTTTATTCGCCAATCAAGGCAACACTACATGCCAGATATACAGAAACAGACAGAAACAAACAGTGAGACAGACAGATAGACAGACAAAGAGACTAACCTATACGAGTACTGAAATGTTTTTATAAAACTGAAGTTGTGGTTAGGCTGATATAAAAAATGTTGCACGTGTATTTTATTTTACATGACTGTAACCGCAGTCTGTCTTCGGCGTGTGCTCGATTCTGCTGTAATTTCTATTCAATATCTGTTTGACAGTTTTTACCTGCATTTACAGCGCATTGTGGCTGTTACAGGTCGTCTGTGTGAGACGGACGTGGACGACTGTGTCGGAGAGCCGTGTCAACACGATGGTACGTGCGATGATCTCCACAACGGATTCAGCTGCCGCTGTCTGCCCGGGTTCACGGGAAAACTCTGCTCGGAAGTCATCGAAAGAGACGACAACGCTATCGACGCTCCTTACGTGCTGGAGTCCGCAGAGCAGCTCACCGACCAGGTAGCATAAGTCGTGGGGTGGGTAACTGGGTATTTGGCTTTTAGCAAATCTGTTGCTTCTGCAACGCTTAGTCTACGTTTTGAAAAGTGATATGGTTTATATTATTTTCTAAAACGTATACTGACTACGGCAGAAACATCATGGAAAACAACTGTGAATCTATCTGAAAAAATATCTTTTTTGTTATAGGCTGGAGAAAAGATCCAAACACAGGATTATTTATCTAAGATAACCTATTGATACAAGACACTGTTTTCAAAATGTATTAAGGTATAAGATACAAGTTACGTTTTTCGTATCTTAAACACGTAGCCAATCTACAAATATTTAGATTCCTGTATTTCAGATACATACTATCCAGCACTGGATATGGGATCGGGGACCTAGGAAAAACGTTGCAGAAAAAAGACTTTTTCAGCAACACCGTTCAAAGCTTGTAGCGGTTCTGAAAAGTGAAAACGATGATAGAATATTAATGTGATCACATTTTTGTAATAGCCCTCTAAGGATATCAACAAAAAAGCTGGATTCGATATAGAGAGTTCGTTTGTTGTGCTGTTTAGATGGACGCTCTTGACATCTGGTTCTACTCGTCGTTTGTCATCATCTTTGTGCTGCTTGTTATTATTATCATTCTCAGCATCTGTCTCTGCTACATACGACGGTAACTAGGCCTACTGTCGATAGCAGTGATGTAAACATGCCGTTTTTATTAGTATATTGTTAATCAATTGACAAAGATTTGCCCTTAATCTCGCTATCAAATACAGCGTATGTAAGCCGTTTTAAACCACATAATTTGATTTCAGTTTGTTGGTACCGACGTGTAATATTATTATTCTGAAACGTTGCACCAAAAATAGGCCAAATTTACTGATTTTAGCTGATTTTTGGAAAAGGCTCCATGTGACTGTGTGAGTTGGCTTAATGTCTTTTTTGTTTCAGACAGCGTGAACAATGAGTATTAGCAATTTCAACGAAAAAAGTTGTCAGTATAGCTTTGGAGATGTTGCAATTTTTTAAACGTGTAACTTGCATATCTGGACTTGCTTACAGTTTTTTTTCTCGTTTTCGAGTTATTTTAGTTTTAGTTATTATTATTTCTTGTTTTAGTTTTTGGATCTTAGGCCGTTTCCTAATTTTTATGTTTTATAATATAACTATACTTTTTGTTTAGATACCCTCATTTAATTTTCATTTAAAACATTTCAGTTTTTTAGTTTATGTGTTAGATTAAAACGATAGCTTGTTTGTTAGCTTTCAAGTGCAAATCCATAATCGTATCTTATGTAATTTTTAAAAGTTACAACTAATGTTCGTTGCTAGATAATGTTTGTGTGGTGTTTGTTTGCAGCAGAAGTAAGATAAACCTAGACGACGAGAAGCCGCCGGAACGACCGGCTGCTGAGACGCTGGTAACAACAACGACCGAGAGAGCTGTGGATAACACGTACATGAGTGTGAGAAAGTTGGGCAAGACAACATCGGAAGATTTGGAAAATGACAAGAACGACGACGAAGACCCGCTGTACGAGTCGATATGTGGTGGAGAAACCTGCTCATCGCCTGACCTGATGTCAGAACCACAACGTGCTGCGTCGTACAAGAATCTCTGCGATCCCGAGCTCGGCCAATCGTCCTCTCTCTAGGCTAACCGAGCGAATCACAATCAATCAATTGTGTTTATTGAACCGCATATACACAAAGATGTAAAACAGTTTAAACCTATAGGCCAGTTTAGGCGACACATCACAATGCCTATAATAGCTTAGCGTCTAACGTGCGCTACAAAATGTAGCAAAATGGTCCTAGCAGTTTTTACGCGCGAGAGCTAGCATTGCTATAGCGCGTATTAGCTATGGTAATTCTGTCTTGGTGTCTGTCACAACCCGGTACTGATCGGAGCCCAGGTGAGATAGAGACTTTTGGTTTTCACCTTATGATGGCGTAGAGTCTCTAGTATTTTGTGACAAAATTTCATGCCACTGGGTGAAAGGGTCCCCACGAACGAGAGGGAGAAAGAGGGGCACCCCCTTAAAAAGGCGTTATTCTGCCGCTATTAGCTCGTCTAACGTGAAAATGGTTGCAGATAGGCACAGACATGCTGCTTAACATAACAAGACTAGCGACGAGCTTCTTAGAATTGTCAATATTTGACTTTGATTGACTTTGAACTTTAAAAATAGGTCAGGTCCATGTTTTTCTGTGTTTCTAATACTAATATCTCGAACAACAAAAAAGTTAATGTTGGCAGATCTAACAAACCAAATTGAAATTTAGGCCCTATCTCTCATGATCAGATCAGCACGTAAGCGGCGCATTTCACGACTTTTTAAGTCCAATAGGCCTAGTGACAACGTATGCGAATATGAATCGATCGTCTTTATTGTTGTTTAAACTTGCTGCTGTTATTCACATCTACTTATGCACGCGCTTGTTTCATTTATACATAGAATCTTCGTGACTGCTGCCAGCGGCTGATGGATATAACTGCATGGAGAGAGTGGCGTTGTGGCATACCGCCTTTCCTAAGTTTTAATCTGTCGTAGTGTTGTTTTTTAAGAATGCAAAACTTGGGGCTGACAATCCCCTACTTTGGGAAAAATTTGGGGACACGATTGAAATTTTGAACAACTACAGTCTTTCTGTCGGAAACTTGCACTTTTCTGCTAGCAAATTGCGACTTTCTTTCCCCACCCACTTTTTGATCCACGACGCCGTTGTTAGGTAGTCTCGTATACTGAAGCTGACAGAAATGCGGCTGTCCTAGTAATCCGTAGCAAGCTGCCAATCGCTTCTTTTTTGTCTCACACTTGGTACACTTCTTGGTTTCTAAGTATCGTCAGTTAAGCCATAAACTCCAGTAGTTTCTTTGAGCGTTTTATATTTTCTGTAAACACTTAGCTTAGGCCTATCTTGTTGACATATAATTGATTTGTTTAACCGGTGTACTATAGTTAGTTATCGTACTGCACATCGTATATTATCGTTAACATTGTTGAGATCTGTTGAGCAGAAACAGTGAGTAACAAGACGATATTCATGTACAAGTATCCTTAATGTGTTTGAACATTTCTTTGAAATACTATATTCAGTGTATTTATGTTATGTAGTTTTACTGGATGAAATACAAATCTATTCGCAATCCCTTCTTGTGCGTCGCTGTGACAGTTTTTAACAGCGCGCAGGCAAAGCAAGCTATACTAATGCTGTTACAGTTACCGTCCGAGTGTCAGTCAGTTCGTCCGTCACGCGCACTGGTACTGTGTCGAAACATCCAGCTCAAGCTGGAATCGGAAAATCTTCACCGACAGATAGCTCCGTATAGTATAGCTTCAGGACTCTGTTCTTGGCACTATAAGGCTTCCGGCCAGGGAAAAAAGATTTAAACTGACGTACGTTGGTTTTTACGCGTTATTGTTAGCCGACCGTACTTTAGTAACGGTCGAGCTATTGGCATGGTTGTCGTCCGTCAGTCTGTCTGTCTGTATTGTGGCTAACGGGTAGGGCGTAGCGGACAAGTTTTTACACGAATAATTAGCCATGGGTCGTTAACTCGGGCATGCAAAATTTCAGCCATCTACTCCAACGGGAACATTTTCAAATTGTGGGTTAAATGAATGGTGGATAAAAAACGTGCGTTTTTCAACGAAAAAGCTAACCATATCTCAGAAGCGGTAGGAGATACGGCATAGATTACTATTAATCATTAATAGGAAGTGGCATATTGTTTTTAAAATAACATAAAAATTACTGACTTTAGATGACCTTGAAAGTCAGTACGCGCTATTGTAATTAAACAGTGCGCGATAGGGCCTAGGTTGATAGGAAGTCTCATATTGGCTTTCAAATGACACGAAAATCATTCACCTTGAATGACCTTAAAGGTCAGTACTGCAACAGGAACTGCATAGGCTGTAGCGTGTCTTTCCGAGCAAGGTGTTTTATTGTGAGAAATATTTACAAAACCTGCGTCCGATATTTTCCTTGTTCATTTACTTTGCAGTTATTTATATCGGTTGGCGAAATGACCACGTGCGAAGTCGGTTATGCTAGCGTTTATTGTAGCTTTCAAGACAGCGTTTCGTTAACATAGCGTGCATGAAACTGTCTCACCTCTGACAAATCGCTTTCTCTCTGTGACTAGAATTCGGACGCTGGGCTTCGGACGTAGGCGGCATGGTCGGCTTTTTTAGCGATTGCTGGACTTCTTGTTATATGACATCTGAAACAAGGTCCTGGTTCTGGTTTTTGTGGCTCCAGCTGAGTGGAGTGCGGTTAAGGCGTTTGGTTAAAGCAGTCGCATAAAACGACTGACGTACCGGTATCATGAAACTAGAAAAATACGTCCTATTTTACGCAACCACCATCTTCGACCTGCGATGTCTGGCATTGATGTTCATTTTACCTTTTGAGATGCCCTGACTCGGTAGTTTAACGGTAACATGCCGGACTTGTAATCCTGAGGGCACTCAGGAGCGCAAGTTCGACTCCGCACCGGTACACTGCCGGGTAACGACCTTAGGCAAGTTGTTTACACACATGTGCCTCTGTCACCAAGCAGTATAATTTGGTACCGGTCAAAGAGCGGTGATACCCGCGGCTGGGAAGGTAACCGTAGGTCTGGCGTCGCACTGGCCATGCGTCACGGACTCAAGTGGTTTATCCACCTACGGGCTCAAAGGCCTAAGGAAGGAGATGAGCACCCCGCCTACGCCTTAGTTGGGGTATGGCACCTTTGGGAAACGTTTACACTAATTGTGGTTTCTACCTTTTTGTTTTCGATTTAGGAGGACGGACTGACATAGAAACGTGCAAGAACAATAGTGCTGCCTATTAAGACAACTGCGCGTTGAAATTCGACTGACGCAAGCAACTGTAACAGCACTTTATGATAGCTTTGACGATATGCGGAAATACCGACGCTAAATTCATTGTACATTTCCGCAATTAACGTCAGCACAGTAGACCGTCATAATGCAGTAGGCCTACCAGGCTAGAGTAATGTGCAAATGCTATCGTTACACACGTCGGCCGCAATATATCTATTGTAGGCCTATGGGCTTTTTGGCCATGTATACTATAAACCTATCATCAGCCTATGACAATGTACAGGGTGGTCCAGAGAAAATACACGAAGTTTACGGCATCTTAATTTTGCAACCGTGCGTCGCAGACTCATGCGCTTTTCAGCAAAATGTTTAGTTTCAAAAAGACACTGTTTACATGCAGCGAGAAGGGAACTGAGAAATAGACAGAAGATGTGGTTTGAGCATGTTGCGTCATGATTCTCTAGTGAGAACAGTATCAAAAAAACGATTGACAGGAAAGAAGAGAAGAGAGAGATCAAAGAAAATGCCAATGAGTTGATTACTGGAAACAAATGAAGATACAATATCATCCATTATCTACAACTCAAGAAACTGCATGTGCAGGAGCGAGCAAGATGGAGTCAGTGAAAACGAAAACCTGCCCATAATACAACAGAAAGAGAATCGCCAGCTAAATAGTTTTTACATGCCACTAAAGCAGCGTTATCGTGTTTACACTGACTGTATAATAGGTCTTCGTACTCCGTTGTCATGTGAGAATTAATGGTGATGACTGTCACGATTGGTTTGTCAGCATGCAGCAGTGGGTCATGAGGTAGATTAGAGGTGGTCAACCGTTGTGCCTGACACCCGTGACTGTAGACCTATCACTCGTCACTGAAGGAGACATACAGGAAAGTTGCGAGAAGGCGTGGTAGGTTGTTCGGAGGGGGGAGGGGGCTAAGGATTGCACATTTTAAAAACGTTTTGAACGTGATACATGCTTTTTCTGGTGTTAATTGTTTTAAAGATATATTTGGTATTTTATAACTTACGTATCGTTCTTGGTGATTTGTCGATTTGACATAGACCCTTTTTGGGGTAGCGGCAAAATACATATGACCAAAAAGATGACAGACATCTTCCGAATTTCAATAGCAAACATATTATTTTCGACTTTCTATACAATAGTGCACTGCAGTGCTCGCCATGTACCAGGGCGACCCCCACTCCCGTTAGTGGCCGTGGCCGCTGACGTCGATAAATCTAATCTGTCTTAAAACTGAGTCGGTCATATTTACGCCAAAATTCGCCTGTGATCGGAAAACCCAAACGAGCTCACGAAAAATCCCTCTGACGAAACCATGCAAGCGGCGGCATCGCTAGCCTACTTTCTTATTTCTTTCTCATTTACACTTTTGAACGTCATGTGACGCCTTATTAGTGTTGCTTTTTGTTTGGATCGTAATTTTCATTGGACTTAAAATCGTGCGTACAACATTTATTAACTGCAAAAGACATTCGATGTCAGACATGGCCGTCTTCAGCTTACGCTCAGCGACTCTATGCTCTATCGTGATCGTGGTCAGTGCTGCTTGTAATTGCATTTTATCTATTTAATTAATCAATTTATTATAATAAACTCAAAACATCTAGTTCAATAAGACAAAAACCTGTGACCTTGACTTCAAACCTCGATAAGCTTTTAGTGCAACATTTTACTAAGCTACGTGCAGCGGTACACGAGTTATCCAGTTGAGTTAACATAAGAAAACTTTGTGATGATGCTGAAAACAATACTGTCTTTCGCTTTCAATCAATCAATCAATACGTTTACACGAGCAGTGATTATCGTACGTCTGGAATTTGTTATGTTATGTTATGTCAAGCCCGCTTCGTCGTGTAAACGGAATGTTAGTGTTCGATGTCGATTGCAGACGCTGGTATCTGAGATTACTGCTGATGCAACACTCGTCATACGAATGCTGCGGTTTGACAATCCAAGTTCGACAAAGTACAGTGGAGGTGACTGTGATTTTTTCGGCGCTGGACCTTGTGACCCTGCCTTCCGTTTTTCACTGGACCGAGGAAACAGGTGTCGTGTTGCTCCAGAGAACTTAGATCTAGTTCAAGCTGTGAAAATGAGATGATAGAATCGCAATTGGAACTTTAAAAGACGATTGACAGTGATGACCAAGGCCTATATTAATGACATTATAACAAATAATAAGACGGCTATGTTAGAAGTGATGTATGCGATCTGCTTACGTTATAAATACACAGAGACGGACAGACAGACGCCTAAGCCATAGCTAAGACGTGCGAACTTGCGAAGCATTCTGCTGTCGCGCATAAAAACGAAATTGCGCCAAAGCGAGCAATTATTTTTGCTTTTGTATGATTGTTTTTTCGTTAAATAATTCCCTATTTTATAACGATAATTTGCAGCCGATGAAATTGGAAGCCACTCACTACTGGCGTTCATCGTTGTTAATACGTTTTTATGCGGCAATCGAATATCGCTTAGCTTAATATTTTTTACCAATTTCTGTTTTTTCAAGATAGAGTAAGTGCTTCTTGCCCATGTTTTCAAACGTCCATGATTTGTAGACTATTGCGATAAGTAGGCCTAAAATACACTTTTGAAAGAACGCATGAAAGTGACAAAGTTAACAAAAATATACGTCATAACCCAACTTTGAGTTTGACTTTACATCATAATTAGTATACTACGGACATTACTACCACTTCTAAGAAAAGAAGCGCGTTTTTATTCATCACATTACGACCTCGACCGTACTTTACTGTATAACTGCAGCGGCAACGATGCGTCAGGCAATTACTACTGGACGTACAGCAGCGGAAAGTTTCAAGATTCAAGTGACATTGTGTTTGGGTCGACGATAGCCGGCGTGCCAAACCCCATCGTGACTCCGTTGAAACCACGCTGGCCGGTTAGTTTATTGAACATATCATATTTAAATTCTCACCTCTGCTAGTTTTCTTTATATCAGATCGCCCTCATTTGATGTATGCATCCCATGCCATCTTACATGCATACTCTTTATGGCCGATTCACACCTACGACGTTGTCGTACGTATAAATTGGTCATTAGTTGCCCTGCATTCTCATTTTATAACACTATGGGGCAGGCACAGACACTGGCTTGCATTTGCAGTGTCTGCCGATAAATTGCAACTACTTGCTTTGCCTGCACGACGCCGGTGGTCAGTCATATCATTCTTGCGTCCTGTGATTTTTACGTTATCCCTACAAGCAAACGTTTGATAAATTTAAAGAACTTTATTTAGTTGTGGATTGCGCATCGTTTGACTGACGACCAGCGTAGACTTCGCCGATATACCACTAAACGATAAACGACTCTTAACAGCTTGTCATTTCAATGTTATTGTGTTTTTATTTTTTTTATCTGCATAGCCTGGTAATCGATCCTAATTGCGAATAAACGTAGTCATTTTATTCTTGTAACATTAAGAAATAACTAGCGGTAGGCATACACTTGGGATAGTGTAATGTTGTAGAGTGTTGGAGTTAAATTGAAAGTGATCGTGACGGATATCGACGTCGAACACGATGACAGACTCGACGAACTAATTTATCTGCTGAATCCGATACCTGCAAGAAGCTCGTCAATAGCCAACTGGACATCGGTTACAGTACATGGACGTCGGCCGACTTTTCCGACGAGGTTAGGCTTAAAGCAGAAAATCATCGTCTGCGAGATAACATTTGAAACAATTGCCGAGTAGTCGAAATTAATGACTAATCGAAATTTGAAAAAAAACATTCGATCGATTAGTAAAACTGTCGATAGTAGCAGCACCGTTGTCTACAATTACGTGGATATTTCTACTTTAAACAGTAACATTAAATTCGGTTTTATTATTTCGTTATGTTTATGCTGTATAGAGAAGTTGCTTACCTTGAAAATAAAAATTAAAAATATAACACTGCTGTAAAGACTCTATATGGAGACGAGTTTATGTTTGAAATTGCAAATTGTGTTTTTTTCGCAGGTTGTCGGAAAAAATTAAGGTAGGCCCCTAATGTTGTCCCATACGGTAACTTTAGATCGACTAATCGAAAATAGTCTATCGGCAGTAGCACTAACTACGAGAGGCGACATAATTACTTATCATGATTTGTTATATCTGCGTGTGCTTAGTCTGACGTTTAAATACAAGTTGTACTGTGACGCCAACTACTACTCGTCTGACTGTTCGGTCTACTGTGTCGCTAGTGATACGGACGCTGCTGGACATTACACCTGTGATCCAGCCACGGGCAACATCACCTGCCGTTCAGGTACTGTTTGTTTTGTCGATACCTCTGAAAATATGATAATCGGTGTAGCAGTCCGAAGCTAGATTCGTAACATGAAACTATCAATGACTTGATAGAAATTAATGAACTTACCAAGTCTTTACATAGCCTAAAAGCAAATAAAAAACAACGCATAGAGATTATGGTGTCTTACTCATTTCATCTGTGTCAGATGAATAAAACAGCATAATCTGTATTGTGCTTTATTACGCGCGACAGCTCTGCTAAGCGCATCTTAACTATTGTAGAGGCGTCGGTCTGTCCCTCCGTCTGTCATACTGCCGTATAGCGTATTGGTTTAAGCGGATCTGCGACTCAAGCCGACCGATTTCTGGACTATAGGTCGGCAGCCGCTCAACACTGTTAGCCTATACATTCATCACATGAACTGGGTGAACTCTCGGAATGTCAGTACTGTTAATATCCAACCCAATCCAGTCTAAAAATACAATTGTAGAACGCATCTGCAAAAATCTAATGCGCTTCGGTAGTGTTAGTACATATAAATATCTGCAAAATAAAAATGTTTTAATATGACACCAACGGGAACATTATTTTCTATTACTGTCACCATATTCAATGTACTATCATATACCTTGTGTACGATGTTCATAATAAATATATATAGGCTGGAAGAATAAATCGGCGAGGTGCAAAACGCCCGCAGACATCAGCACGGCGACAACGACTCTGGCGTCCACAGGTGTCCCGCCGCATGCTGAGGTATATACGCTAGTTTCATTGCCATGACTTTAATAAATATAAGAATAATGTTAATCTGTAATATTTTTGGCTTCGTGGCAAAGCGAGCTTTGGTACAGTGGCGCTTATGAAACAAAAAAAGTAAAAACTTTTAATTGGGTTTATGCTGACAACAAGCACCGTAAAAGTACAAAGTATAATAGTTGACGGTTTATTACTCGTATATGGATAGGCTTACATGTATAATGTGTATAGGCCTATAGGCTATAGCTTAGATGCCCTACGATGAGATAGATTAACAAAAACATCGAACGACAGCATGACTTTGTCATAGCATAGGTACGTATTTAAAGATTATCACTCCATCCGGGACTCTATCGCCGTAATCGCTATTGACTGTTTAAACCTATTATCTGTCTAGCTATATACTTTTGCCAACGCCTGAGCTAAATGACAAAAAAAAATAGAAATCAGTAATTGAGACAGTCTCTGTTGATTAGGAATGGATGAGTGACGCAAATAGTTCCTTGGATACTTCGATAATCATCGTCATAACCGTGATCAGTGTCGTCTGCATCGTTCTGCTTGTCATTTTCGTACGCTACTTGTACACACGGTAATTAATTGACGTCTTTTTAATCAGTTTCGTTTACAGAGGCGCCGATGAAAAATTTCTCGGAAAATATTCTACCTCGTGACATGATCGGACAGTTAGTATCGCAAACGATTATAGCCATAATCATTGCAGCAACTAAAATTTGTTGGTCACGTTGAACACTGTGTTCGAGTGGTTAACATGAACATGGTTAATCACTGTAATAATATGGAGACCAGTTGTGTTCCATACTGTCCGAAATCTATGTAAGCTAAAGCATGTGCGTTCCACTTTTTATGCGCTACCATGCACAGGGTAGCTCAAAAAAATGGCACCATTATTTACTACGTCTTAACTTCATCAAATATTGAGAGATTTTCAAAATCATTTCCCTGCCAGAATCAGCAGAAAATTTGTAATAACAATGTCATCAACGATCTCAATTCACCTCAAGTTTGTCGCTACACTACCTTGTGAAATGTCAGCGTTTTGTTGATCTTGCCATTGGTCAGTGGCGTCGCCGGTTTGAGTGTATCATCCAGCAGCAAGGCGGACACATTGAACATTTGATGTAAAAAACGCAGAATATTATTAGCCGTGATTATTTGATGGTATAGCTGCGGAGGTAACGGGCCATAAAATGTTTGGGGAAAACTGTTATAAGACACATTCGACACTATATACAGACCGGGTATCTCCCTATATATTCAGTAGTAAAGAGAAAGCGAGATGTGCTCTCTTCAACAGCACGGCAGAGAATGAAATATATAGAGTTGTTGTCAAGTTGCTGCTCGAGTCAATTAGCTAGGTCTGCTCAACGTCATCTCACACTAGCAACATAACGTAGTCCTACCAATGCGGTAGTTACTTTAGAAAATAATTGAGACAATAAATTCGGTGTTTCCTGTTGTTAATGTTGTAAATATATTGTTACAGAAGTCGTCTTGTTTTCAATTGTTCTTTTTAAGATACTGACATTTCACAAGGTAATGCAGTGACATTTACTTTTTAACGCGCGTTAATTCTTTATCGCGTTGATGCGTTAAGTTGACGCGTTAATTTGACAGCTTTAATTAAGTTATTGTAGTAAGGACGTTCGGGGTTTTTTTAGTTCTAGTAAGTCTGAACCTCGTACTGTTTGCATAGCTCGTCAGCCCAGCAGCAGCAATCGCAGCAGGCTGTAGCCGCAAGTCAATCGCGTGAAGAGAATGTGATGCCAAGGACGAGACAAACGCAGCAGCAGCAGCCGCGACTGAACATTGACCGGAGGGCTAAAGCTGGATCATACCACGCTCACGAAGAGCCACGAGACAGGCGGCTTGCAGTCAAACGCAAACCGGAAGTTGACGTCGTACTCTACGCTGACGGCAGACAGGTCGTCGATGACAACGGTGACCAGGGTTACCGCGAGCCGCCACCGCTATACACAGATCTGTACTGATCCCGGCCGTTTTCGCGAATTCCGGGTTTTAGGGATTACAAAAAATCATTAAAGTGGTACTTTCCCCAATTCTACCTGTCTAATGAATAAAATATTCCGTGCGCGCTAGTCCTACTACTTACAGTGCACTGTAGGCTAAGTCGTATTTGACAGTTACAGTCACCCTACAGTGCGGATGTAGGCTTACCTTCCTTCCGCATGGGCCTACTACATCCTGTGCATAAAATAAGTATATTAGGGATACTAAAGTAACGGCCAATCTGTAAGCCTATTCCCGAAAACGGGATTTCGTCATCTCGGAATTACAAATTTTTAAATCCTGGATCTCTGGTATTGAGAAATTTGTCCCGGGATTGCAAATTTGCAATCACTAATCTGGACTGTTTATATGCGGTGTTAAAAACTCGTGTCATTATTGTTTTGTCTGTCTGTCTGCCTGTCGATATATTCTTAATGTGGACAACTATTAGTGTTTGTACGCTGCTGTCCAGCTGTGATGAAAATGCATACGCTGCTATCACTTATCAATTTATCATATCGTATTCGTTTAATAAAAGTTGACACGCGAAACATCTGACAACACAAGCATGACAATGCGTAAAAAATATGCAAAAAACGTTTGTTTTCTGCTGTGAACTCGCCACTACTTGGTTTATTATCTGTCTCATTGCTATAGCATAACATGGGACAGATTATAAAATCACTTCTGACACACTGTCACACTGTCTGTCTGTAAACACTCCTATGGCCGCAATTTTGATTCGATTATGATGAAATTTTGCAGAGTGATTTGGGGCCCTAAAAGTAAAATCGAATTTGTTTGGGATAAGAGATCTGATAACTCCTTCCCCTATTTTACTCCAATTTAAAAAAAAATTGCATTACGGCCTATGGGGACTTCAAAGCGGTATAACTCGGTCCCCCTAAAAATAATTACGCGCTGTGTATACCTACCCCCATATTTTCGGGCACGGGCTATCCGACGGTGTCATTTAAATTTCTCCTCTGCCGACCCCTATTGCCATGGCAACGAATTTTGGGACACAATTGATTATATCTCGGCCCCATGAAAGATAATTGCTAGTTGTTTTCACCTACCCCTATTTTCAAGCCCGCGCTATCCGATGGTGTCATTTGAATTTTTCCCCTGACGACACCTGTAGCCATGGCAACAAATTTTGGGACAACAAAAATTGACTACAACTTGGCCGCCGTGAAAAAGATAATTGTGCTTTGTTTGCACCTGCCCCCCCCCCTTATACGCAGCTGCTAGGCTATATAGC
>Ga0056128_1006972_pt1 | contig 14248 bp, 8 predicted proteins | sample WorMetLIZISLAND2_FD_71113 | JGI IMG/M metagenome (GOLD analysis project Ga0056128, IMG submission 71113) | Marine gutless worms symbiont microbial communities from Max Planck institute for Marine Microbiology, Germany - Olavius geniculatus... ... | reverse complement strand
AACAATATTCAAGGATTAGTTCTTTTTTGTGTACGATAAAGTGTTTTACTCAATAACAGCAAGAGAAATAATATTGGAATGGGATAAAACTGCTTGCAGGTTCGTTTTTTACTACTGGACTTGGACTTGGACTTGGACTTGCCTTTTTTGAAGAGGACTTGGACTTGAGGATAGGGGACTTGGACTTGGACTTGGACTTGGCTGTTGCTGGACTTGTTACAAATCTGCCTAGGGGTAATACCGATGCCGACGAAGCGTTAGCAAAAATGACGATCCGAAGTTATTCCGTGAATACGAATACGATCAGCGAACTATCAATGTCTTACATAACAAACACCGTGTAAAGTGTATTGGTCAGTCCAGTTTATTGTGCGGCACTACGAGTCTTGTTTGTCCGTCATCCGTCCGTCCGTACTTCGTACTCCGTCCGGACACCTAACTCGAATACTAAAAGGTGCAGAAATTCTACTGGCCTGAATATTTTGCCAGGGAAGGATTAACCGGTTTGGCAATTATTAGTCAAGTGGACAGCCGCACAATGCCGGCACCGAACCAGGCCGACATAGTTTTTTTTAGTTTTTAGCATCTTTGCTGTGCACAGCACTGGCTAAATGATAATCCATAAAAAGTCGAGCACTCATCAAGCGGATTCAAATGTATAGATTGAAATAGCACGGCCAAACTCATGAATGTTCGTCAAACATTCATCAAACACACATCAAGCACACATCAAGCTGACTTGATGAATGTTTGATGTGTGCTTGATCAGTGTTTGTCGAAGCTGCTTGATAAATGTTTGCGATAGGTTTTATCAAACATGTTTGATATTGCAAGCATTCGTCGAACTGGCTCGACGAGCGCTCATCAAGCCAGTTCGACAACACCGGGCTGATAAATAGTAGAACAAATTTTATGCTTTGTGGCGCCTATATAACATTTGCTCGTTTTGCTACTACGTTAATCTGGCCCTGGTCGTCGGTCTGTTACGCAAGTAGTTCTATGCCCATTGCGCGTGTAGTTACTTTCATCTCTTTTCTTCACCCCCGTCTATACACTTTAAGACTCGGCCGATGTTTGCTGAATGTGTTTCCCGCAGTCCGTGTCGACGACTCCGATGTACGGTCGCAAGAGACCGGCGCTGCCGCCGGCTGAAGTGCTTCGGCCGATATCGGTCTCTGTCGACTACGGTATCAGGGCGATGATGTTACCACGACGCTCAGCCAGCCTCCCGCCGCCGATGATTGTCGGTCACGGTCGCAGTCACGGCAGACAGCAGACGCCGGCGCCGCAGTACAGGCTGACGTCGACAGGACGACCGTCTACCGCAGCGTCAGCCTCTGACCTCAGATCAGCCGCATTTTCGACCGTACGTATCGTTCTCGCAACACAATTATACATGTAAGTAATACCCCGTTCACACGACAAAGATGGCTCATCGAGCCAGCTCGTCGAGTGCTTGTCGAGCGCACGACGAGCGCTTAACGAACGTTCCAGCTTCATAAATGTTTGCAATATTACACCATTTAAACGACGAGATAGCTAGCTGATCAAGCCAGCTCGTCGAGCGCTCGTCAAGCGCTCTAGCGCTCGTCGAGTTAAATCATCGTGTAAATGTAATGTAAAAAGTAATGTACGTAACGTAATATACGCAAAACTAATTTAATAGACGGTTAGCCAAACGTCAACTCATAACAATACGTCAGAACGTGTTTTAGTTATAGCAGTGAAAACAAACTCCGGTTTATTAGTGAATCCTAGTGCTAAGTAAATATCGTCAGATTTAGGTTATCAATGTAGTCTAATGGTTAACAAGTTGTGTCCAATCGACATAGTTGCTTTGTGCCGGACACGGTCAGTATACGGATGGGTGCATTCTGCATGGCCATCATTCTTTGGACAGTCAGTGACCAAACACCCAGGTCAACTCAGCTTTCCATCCCTCTGAAGTAGGTAATTCAAGTACCGGCATGTCTGCCTAAGTCACATCGACGTGTTGTTGGACGCTTGCAATTGCTTACATACAGAATCGTTGATGTTGCGTTCCAGAGATCGCCTGCAGTTACTCCGGGACAGTTGAGTCGACATTCTGCGAGTTTGTCAACTCTGCCAGTCAGTCGTTCTCGCTCAAACTTGCGACTAACTGCAGTCGATGATGAATTCGGTTCTGCGTATTCAACAAGACCTCTGTCGACTTTCGGTCCGCAAAGACCGTCCTATACGGGAAAGACGAGAGCGAAGTACAACTACCTGGATGATATCGAGGTCCCTTTCGTGCTTTTTTTATGCTGCAACTACGCATACGCAGCTTTATTACTACATTTCTCACTATTGTATGCTGACACACTTAGTGGCCCTAAAAATAGCTATCGCATTTATTAGGCTATTATTTTATTTTTTGATGCATAATTGTGAGAATGAAATAGACTTTACATGTGCTAGGCCCTTCGTCAAAACTCGAGTCAAAAAATTGAAAAAAGCGGAAATATCTGCCAGTTAGGCATGCATGCGTCTTTACATCTACTTGTTCGTGTTTTCACGATGAATAAAGAAGCCCAGCTGTTGCTAGGAAAAGCCGACCGTACCGTTTACGTCCAAAGCCCAGCGTCCAACTTCCGATCACGAAGAGAAAGCGATATGTCAGAGGTGACATAGTTACATGCACGCTATGTCAACAGAACGCTGTCTCGAAAGCTACAGTTAACGCTAGTATAACACACGTTGTGGGCGGTGACACGCGCCGCGCGGTCGTCTCGCCAGGCGATATAAACAGCTACAGTCGTATATAACCAACAGAAATATCGGACGCAAGTTTCGGAAATTTTTCTCACAAAACGCCCTGTTAGAGAAGACGAGCTACCGCCCATGCAGTTCCTGTGGCAACCTGGCTTTCAAGGTCATTCAAGGTCAATGATTTTCAAGTCATTTGAAAGCCAATATGCCACTTTCTATTAGCGATTAACAGTGGTGGTTCTAGGCTGCAACATCTGGGGGCACAGCCCGATGGCGAGCTCGGTTACTCGAGTCTATAGCGGGGGTTTGGGGGCAGAGCCCCAGCGGGGTTTAGGGGCAGAGCCCCTGGTCAGTGGATCAGGTGGGCGAAGCCCCACTAAAGCTAAAGTTCTTTTGGTTTTTGGACGCTCAATGGAAGCCGCAAATTTGCCCACTTTTCTACAATTTGGAAACGCAAAGAAATGAGATATTTGTGTTATCTTCGCAAACAAGTAATTTGAGCAAAGCTCATTAAACGCGCGACAGCCTCAGCTGTTCCTTTTTGCAAATTGTCTTGGTCTATTTCCAGCCATTTCGTCGCAGTTCAACTTTTAAAGTCTGCACTAGAGCCGAAAATCGCAAAAAGCACTAAAACTTTCTATTTTGGGGGTTCAAGATCATCGATATCAATACCGCTAAAAAGCTCGTCTTTAGTGATTCTCGTGATACGCAGCATATCTAGGCCTATCTGCAACTGTTTTCACGCTTGACACGCCAATATCAGTAACATAACCACTTTTTAGAAATGTGCCCCTTTTGACGCTCGCGTACGCAAGACTCCTTGAATTTACGGGGTCGACACGTGAACTGCTAAAATCTGCGTTTACTGCTGAAAATTGCATATGCAGCTTGTTTTGGTTTATCTTCAGGCATTTCGTCACAATTCACTCTTGAAATTTGCGCTGCAGCCAAAAATTGCTAAAAAAATTCACCAACACTTTTATGGGGGGTTCAGTGTCGTTCAAGGTCGTCGATGTTTACAAATCCAAAAAGCCCATCACTAGTGCTTGTTACAATATGCAGCATGTCTGTGCTTATCTGCAACCATTTTCACGCTACACGAGATAATTGCGGTAAAATAACCACTTTTTAGGGGGGTAGCTGTCTTTGACGCCCGCGTGCGCCGACCTTCTTCAACATATGGGGTCGAAACTTGGACTGCTACGTTTAATGCTGAAAATTTCGTACGCAGGTTGTCTTCATCTATCTCCAGCCATTTTGTCGCAATTAAGTGTTGAACTGTGCGTTGCATCCAAAAATTGTGGAAAACTTACTAAAAATCCTTTTTGAGGGTTCAAGGTCGTTCAAGGTCATTGATGTTAATAAATCTAAAAACCCTGTCACCAGTGCTTGTTATAATAAGCGGCATGTCTGTATTTATCTGCAACCGTTTTCACACTATACGAGCCAATAACGGCAAAATAACGTTGTTACGGGGGTATCCCTCTTTGACGCCCTCGTTCGAGGGAAACCCCCGCACCCACGGGCACGAAATTTTGTCACGAAAAACTAGAGACCTTGAGGCAGCCGTGATGAAAATTTCGTGATCCTAGCTTGCACCGTTTTGATACAGATCGCGAGTGTGACAGACAGATGGACAGACAGATGACAAGACGATGGCTAAGACGCACGAAGCATTCTGCTGTCGCGCGTAAACATTATGGGTAGACACGAAACTGGGGGGGGGCTGGCGCAACACTGGGGGGGGCTGTGCCCCCCCCCGGCCTCGGCCTAAAACCGCCACTGGTGATTAATAGTAACCGTGGTTTTATATCTCACCGTTTCCGAGATATGGCCACTTATAGCTTCAAACTTTCTATTAAAAATTGCGGCCAAACCGCTGCAGATGGAGACAGGGTTACTATTGACAGCCTATAAAAAGTTGCCACTGTCCTATCCAATGGTACGATCGCAAACCCATACGACTTATCGTTTAGCCATAATACTGCACAATTTGCGTTATGATCTTTCAAGGTCATCCAAGTCAATGATTCGAATGTAATCTGAAAAAGCGTATGCCACTTTTTATTAGTGATTAATAGTAACCATGGCCCTATCTCTTACCGTTTCTGAGATATGACCGGTTTTTCATTGAATTTTATATCCCCTCTTTATTCAAACCCCAATTAGACATGAAGCCCAGCTATCGCTAGGAAAAGCCGACCGTACTGCCTACCTTCGAAAACCAGCGTCCGACTTCCAGTCAACAAGAGAAAGCGATTTTATCGGAGGTGACACAGTTTTATGCATGTTAACGGAACGCTGTTTCAAAAGCAACAGTAAACGCTAGTATAACAGACACCGCACGTGGTCATTTTGCCAGGCGATATAAATAGCTGCAGTGTAAATAAGCAAGAAGAACATCGGACGCAGGTTTTGCAAATATTTTTCACAATAAACATGCCTTGCTCGGAAAGACACGCTACAGACTATGCAGTTTTTGCTGCAGTACTGATTTTCGAGGTCATCCAAAGTCAATGATTTTTATGTTATTTGAAAGCCAATATGCCACTTCTTATTAGTGATCAATAGCAACCTAAGCCCTATTTCGCACCGTTTAGCCACAATAGCGCGTAACGGTTTTTAAGGTCATCAAAGGTCAATGATTTCCATCTAATCTGACACGGCGTATGCCACTTCCTATTAGTGGTTTATAGTAACCTAGGCCGTATCTATTACCGTTTTCAAGATATAGCCAGTTTTCCGTTAAAAACGCACATTTTTTCTACCCCCTTCATTTAGCTCTTAATTTAAAAATGTTCCCCTTGGAGTAGATGGCTGAAATTTTGCATGCCCGAGTTCAACCCTCATGGCTAGTTATTCGTGTAAAAAGTTTTTCTTTGCGCTTTACCCGTTAGCCACAATACATCCGTTACAGACAGACGGACGGACAACTCATGACCACAGCTCGATCGTTACTTAAGTACGGTCGGCTAAAACATGTTTAGTGACAACATACTGCATGACTTAAGGGTTTGCCAGTCTGGAACTGCAATGTTTGTGACTGAACTAAACAGGAAGAAGACAAGTCGTCTCGAGACGAGATCTCAGATCTGCGCATGCGTGCAAGTAAAGCCAAAGAATATCTTGATCGTCACCGGCAGGTGCTCGATAGACTGCGCACGCTACAGATGAACGGACCACTAGCACTCAGCGTCAGTCCGCCGTCTACATCCTACTCACAACATCGAATTACTACTACTGCAAGGTTCTCCTTATTACTGTTCGCGATAGCGACGACATAGCATCATCGCTATTTTCTCTGTTAACACGATAACTCGTGAACCGCTGCATGCACAGTGCTTCGTGAAATTTTGCACGCACATGTACTGCAATAACCCTATTAAATATCAAGATCACAGGTCAAACATTAAGATAACAGGACCGAATTTTTGCATACTTTATCGTTGCGACATAGAGCTTTGTTGCTGCTGGCTGCTGCTAAGCCGATATGGCCGACGATGACGTCATTGTTATGAATATAGCAGCACGCCACGGCGACTACTGCTGACAGCCTTACTACCTTAGCAAGGACGTCTAGATTATTAGGTGCTATTATTTAGTGGCCCATGGCCTTAGCCTGGCGCAAGAGAGTTTAGTTTCTTTATCTCTCTGTTTGATTATATCAACAGTTTGTTGTGTGATGTTTTAGCGATCGTGAAAACAAACCTACATATCTGCCGGTTAGTAAATATGACACAGACTGAAATTTCTTGCATTTACGTGGTAGAGAAATAGTAGTCTTTTAATACTGAAAATATTTGGTACGTTTATTGGAATAATATTTACGCTATCAAATATTGATTTTGTGAAGATTCGTAGAAACTAACCAGACGATATTAAAATATTTCTGTGTTGTACAAACTGTTCTGCTACGATCGTCATCAGTGACATGTTTTTAACTAAAGTAACGCAAGAAGCTTTGTGCAGTAGATCAGAAAAGTCGATATCTATACCTTTAATGTTACGTGTTGGTTGCAGACACGTGGAACGTCGTTGACTGTTGTCAGTACGCCTGCAGCAGAACTCAGCGTTTCGCCAGCACGTCGCAAACTACGCGACTTGCTTAGTCGCAGCAAAACCAGTCGATAACTTCACACAGCTGACTGACTGCTCAGAACCCATACAAGTCCTTAGGCGCTCTAACGTAAACGAAAAAATAATATACCGATAAAGTCAAATGTAACAACCGGAGATGGTCGCGATAAATCACCGAGCGAAACGTGGCACTATACAGACTTGCAGATAACTTGTATTTTATCGCAGATTTTTCGCATATAGGCCCACTGCAGTAAAATAATACAAATTGCTTCAAATTGTTTATTCTTATTTTAGGCGTACATTTTACTCTATTTTATCGTGCGTGTACGAGGGCTCTTTAAACCGAATTTTGTTAACCGGTGCGTATTCAGTAAACATTTCCGCGCTTGTTCTGCTTAGCACTTGCGGATCTTTATCTTATATTTCTGTACTAACTTATACACACGTTAGAATATTAGAATATTTTACCAGAAGCTGTAGGCGCAGTAGTTTTATATTCGACCCACTATGTAGGCCCCTATAGCCTAATATAGGCGGTAGGTCCATACTCGCGCATAGGCTTATCGTTGGCTATAGTTAAGGTGCTTGTAGAAGTTGACGAATCATGTTGAATGTATAATGTGCGTTAATGGTATTAACTTACTTCATGTAAACTAAAATTATTTTGCTGTCGTTCTAACAAGGCAACGAACTCCCAGAAAAAATGTTTGCTTATTGGATTATGTAGTAAGTTTTATAAAAAAAAAACGTTTAAAGAGTGCGTTCTAATCTTGATACCACGGTAAGCCACAACACGCAAAAAGTTAGTTCGCAAGTAATGTCAAATTTCAGGGCGTTATTTGACTCAAATTCGGCAAAATAAATGCAGTCAACTATTTAAAAGCCTTAGCATTAAAGCATTATATTTAAGTTACAACAGCAATAGCAGCACATTGTAACTTTTTATGTCCAATTTGTTGCACGCGGGCCATTATAAGGCTTATCTGCAGTGAATGCTCCGGTGTCCGGACATTGAATGGTTGTGCGGTGCAGGTGAGTTTTCGGTCGTTGCAGGTTTACTGGTTTAGGTATTACGCATAGCAACCGCAACTATCATATAGATATGTTTAACATTTTTAAAAACGCTGCATTACATTATTGCTAATCTTTTAAAATATAGACCTAATGTTGGAAATAAGATGTTGCTACAATTGCATGCAATATGAATAATTTGCAGGAATTTTTGGCACGTTTTAACTTTAGCGGATATTCAATATATTTAAGGTGTTTTGCAACATTTTTGCTCAAGGACCCTATCCCTGAAAATAAGTTCGCGGGAGTTTAAATAGAGCCTACAGGTAGGCTTAATGTGAGTCTGTGCGCTAGTGAAGAGTGACTGTCGTACGACCGAGAAGTCAAGGGACTGGTGACGAGCCTTTCCTGTCGCTGCACCGCGTGCATGAAACAGATTCAACAGAATCCACGGACTATCCGTGCGACAAAACTTTAAGAAATATTGTTGCGCTGCTCTTTAACTTTTAAATAAGTAAGCACGTATGTAAGTATAATTATGATTGGCGGCGTAGCATCAATCGAACCAAAAAAAGTCTTTGGTAATTTTTAAATGTTTAAAACTGGTGTTCCGATGTCGAAGTTTTATACCGGTAGATTTTTTTTCACAGTCGCGGTTCAACTGCCGTGAATCTGGCGTTATCATTATACTAAATTAATCAAATACACGTAATGAAGCTTTTTAGACAGCAAAATTTGCGAAACAAATCTGTAATAAAAACTTTAAAAACTACAATAAAAATGATAACTCTGATGAACAAAGTAAAGAACCAATAAATTAGGCCTATTCGAGATGACACTAAGCGAAAATTTGCTGCAAGTCAAAAAGTACCTAGCTAAAGTCATAAGTTATTCAAATTAAAAATAAGACAAACTGCGTACATTTACAAAGAGACAATTTGGTAACTTAGGAAAACATTTATGTTTTTGTAGAAGAAGGTTTTAAGCCGCTCAAATAAAATTGAGACTTTATAACGCAAGCTGCAGTGGGTAGTAGTAGACCTATGCAAAGCAAACATTAGCCCAAAACAATACACTGTCAATTGTCTTTTTTACATAACACGGTGACAGAAAACTGACTATCACTGACATTAATAACAACACGAAAACAAAGTATGTCTGTATAACTCGCCGTGTATAGCTAAATATCATGGGTTAAACAAGTAGGCGATGCAGGATGTTGCAATTTTTGACAAAATTTCGACAGACAATTGCGAATTTCGGACAGAAACGATTATGGGTACTTAAAATTTATTTGGCCTTAAATAACCCAAAAATAAGGAGTTTAGCCCCAAACGTTGCATTTTTTCGACAAAGAGAGTTTCTCACTATGTTTCGACAGCCAATTATTTAGGCTGGGCAATTGTTCCTTTGCCCCCTGCCCTCCTTGCCACTTCGCCACTGGCGCATGACATGCGTCCTGTGAAACGGTGCAATGATGGACTGGTTATTTTGAATTTGCCGAATGTGACCTCGTGAAGTGGAAGCGAGCAAGTTGTAGCAGCGGACACTCAACTAAGACGCGTCAGTCCGTCGTCTGCGTTTGAGTACCGGTATCCTGCCTGCATGGGTTACACAGGCTGCAGTTGTGCGGAGTAAAGGATCGGCGGAAGTGATGTCAAAACATACAAGTCGACTGCCAGTCGCCGCAGCTCGGACACCTTGCCGTGCCTTACACCATTCTCACCTGCCCGTCTCTACTCATACACTTGCGATCAACGGACGCCGCCTCACACCTTACTGCCGGCAATACATCATCAGCGAGCGAGCGGCTGACTGACCATCTTTTGCAACATAGTACATTAGCTTTACGTTTTTTACTATCACTGCAAAAAAAGTACGTCTAGTAAGCCTACATCAAACACGTTCTGCGCAGCTTAATGCTGAAACTCGGCATATTTTACGCTTGCTTTTTTGTTCCCTGTTAAGTAAGCTGCGCTGTTCTGAGCATAATTTTACATGTATACAAGATTATTTGTTGCAGTTTCAGGCGAATACAAGACAATTTCCTATATTAATCTAAATGTAAGACTCAGAACAGTCACTAAACATCTTATGCGCGATTCATAGATGGCCAAAGCACTTCATTTCTTTCACCAGTTAGGCTCTGCTTTCGGCACACATCAGCGATTGCACTTGTAAATAGTCTACGCATAGACTATAGCCTCGGTATGTAAAACCGCCGCACCAAAAACTGTCGACGTAAATAAAATATGCAAAAAAATAATAGTCGTAATGTAATATACTCAGTTTAAATAATGTTACCAATGTACATTTTGCCGTAACTTAAAAATTCCCATAGCTAGCATATACTAAATTTAATTTGCACTGCAGGACTCATGCTATAGTATACGTACAATAAGCATATGATATTGCACACTTTCGCGAGTCGTAACATAATAAAAATCGCTAGAAAGCATGTCAGCCCAGTGATGATATATTGGGCGGCCATTTACCTGCATTGCGCAAGCGTAACCCTTATCTGACCTTTGGCTTTTTAAACTGAAAATTAGTGCATTGGTTACTTCTGGTGCGGGAAACGTTTATATCAATTTTTTTTATTTTACTGCCCTTTCGTTTTTGAGTTAGAAGCCTATACGCAAACTTAAAAACCGTAGAAAAACTTAAATTGATTTGAAAATTTCCTATAGGGTAAAAGTAGGTTTAACCAGCGTGCCAAAAGATCAAAGATCAAGGTCACCGGACGTCAAAAACCTCATGATGCATATCTGGTGACAATGTTTACGCGCCAGCTTAGGCACACCAAGCACAGCGCTTAGCTAGGCTACATAAAAGTGGACGTTTAGTTAATGTTCAAAATAAATAAGTAAGTCCCGTCTAATAATTACGTGGATGGCTGCACAGTATTTCGGCATTGCATCGGGCCGAGAGTTTTCTAGTTTTGCTGCTACGCTGTTTGTCAGAGTCAGAGCCGAAAGCGAGAACAGTTACAGTAGGCCTACAGAGAGTGATTGTGGTAGTTGAGAACGTGAGAGATGATCGCGGCGCACGGATGTGGTGAACGTTCGCCTCGAACCACGACGCCAGTCAAGACGTCATCTGCAAGCCACCGCCCGACGTCGCTGCTCGTCAAGCCTGGTTTCCGTCCAACACCATGCACGCAACGTACGTAACGCAGCAACGAACGCAACAAACGCAACGAACACAACGCAAGAATTCACACCTCTTCTATCCTTGCATTTTGGCCGTTGCTGACGGTCAGCTGCGTCTGTTGTACTTGCTTGCGTACTTTTCTTGCGTCCGTTCAACACCGTTGCGTCCGTTGAGTTTGTTGCGTTCGTTGCGTTGCGTCCGTGGCATGCATTGTGTTGCGTTTATTTCTCTGAGATTCTCTGAGAATCTTAGAGAAAAGGCAAGTACGAATCGCGAATTCCACGCCAGCATTTCAGAGAATCTCAGAGAATCTCCGAGAAATAAAAAGTTCGAAACGCGCCTCGGGCTTTAGTCGGGTCGCTCAGCACTTTGTCGGTGAGTCGGCGTCGCTGATGGTCGTCATTGGCACGTGGTTGAGTGACACGCATCGCGGCAGTCACGTGTCGACATTCGACCGAGCCACACCGCAGGCTGTCACTAGCAGCACGGGTCACTCGTGGCAGATCAACCGGAAGCATCAGCCGTCGCCGCCTGGTGTCGGATGAAAGAACTAACTGTTTTCCGACAGTAAACAATGCGCAACATCCGACACAAGTTGTCCAACAAATCAGTTACGTTTCCGCTACCGTCTCGAACGATTTTTCACACTCAGTTATTCGCAACAGAGACGAATACTCAGTTACCGTATAGTAACTGGCAACGATGTACCGTAAGGTCCAACAGTCAATTTGTTTTAAATGGTTGTAACTTAGGGCCGGCAAATTGATTTTAAAAACCTCTGTGCGAAAAAAAATTTGAATTTCAGTGTATTTATTGTCATGAAAATAATGACAGATTGTATTTAATTTCAGACTTTAATCGTGATTTAAAGCTTTGCTATAATTAATACAAAATTTGTGACAGGGGAGCGGTGTTAGTGGGCCATAATTTTGTGTCCGGTTTTCTTTGTAAGCTTACGCTCAAACCTAGAACATCTTTAAAAACCTTTGAAAATTTTCAAACCTAAAAAATCTAAACCTAAATTGTTTTCCCAAAAACCTACGTTCTTGCAGCCCTGTTGTATAGGCCGTACATGTACATTTGTCGTTTAGCTACTTTTGACAAATATAATAAACCAGATTTCATTAATTGAACTTCACGAAAATTTGTCGACTTGTTTTCATATTTTTCCGCTAGATAAGTTATTATGCATGCGTAACTTTTTAGTTTTTTCGAGTTTACCTTCATACTGAATTACTGACATTTGCTACTATTTACTGTCCGTCACATCGCATGATCGCACGTCCACAAAAATGTTAACGTGCAAAATCGGTCACCCAATTCTCATTTATATTGCTAGTCCACATCTTATAATTGGATCGATAAACACGTTAGATGCAGATGACACTGGATGTTGATGCAAAAATGAAAAACATGCTATCATTAATTGCGCTGAAGTCTCGGGTTCATGATCACGGCATTCGCAATCCTCTCTATGTGTCTACTACTATTACAGCACACTCCGCACTATTTCGATTAGTCGTAGACATGCTGTACAACAAGTCGTACAACGAGCTGCACAAAATCTTGCCATGTTAAGAAGATGTCATAAATTCATTAGATAATTTCGATTTTTATGTGGACTTGCTGCACAACTTGCGGCGGATTAGTCGGTTTTAGACTTTCCGATTTGTTGTAAGTTTGTTGTGCAACAAATCCGCAACAGATCGAAGTGAGTGGAGTTTGGGTTTAAGTGAAGCTGTTTCTACGGTGATTACACTGTAGGCTTGTGACGCGCGTCAAGCTGGCTGCTGGCACCGCATCCCCGCGGTCCTTCGCGGTGTTTTTGCAGCAGGGACATGCGAGAGAACGTCTTGCGGCAGGCGGGGCACGGATATCGCTTGGCGCCGGCGTGCGTCTGCGCATGCGCACGCAGGTTGGACCGGTCGGCGAACGCGCGGTGACAGTCGGGACATCGGAACGGTTTCTCGCCCGTGTGGGTACGAAGGTGACCTTGCAGCAACCAGGGCCGGGAGAACGCTTTGCCGCAGAGCTGACAGCGGCACGGCAACGTGTGCGTTCTGATGTGCATCTTGAGCGCACCTGTCGACGAGTAGGTCTTGGTGGGCGGCGCGCCGGGTGGTCTGGGGATGGTGACGCAATGAGGACAGACGAACTGACGTCTGGATCGTGCCGACACGCAGTGAAACTCGCGGTGCTTCGACAGGCCGTTGTACGTCGAGTAACTCTTGCCGCACGCCTCGCACTCGAAGCGCGGCGGTCCGGCCGGTGGCCGTCTGTACACCACTTCTTGTCCCGCTTCCACTGCCACCCCGCCACTGACACTGGAATCTGCCTGCTGGTGTGACCGTGCTGCTGAGACAACTGAGTGCAGATCAGACCGTCGCTGGTTGGTGCTGCCTGATAACAGTTCGCGGCGAAACTGCTCGAACACGGCCTGTCTTAACGGATCCGTCTTCAAGCAGACATCAGCACCAGCAGTCAACTGGTGCGGTGTCGTTACTACGGCGTTGCAGCGGTTGTTGTTGTTGCTATAGTCGTGCCGTGGACAGAATGGACAGACTGGTGACGCTAGTGGTGGGGACTTAGGCACCAAAGGTATTGCCCCAATCATCGCTCGGCCTGGAATCGAGCTGCAGACTGACGACCATTGTGGTGTTACGATGTACCGCTGATGATGGTAAATTTCAGCCCAGGGCGACGGCAATGGATATTTTATCGACGACACGTTCAACGGATAGCGGTTCGACGGGATCATGACGGCGTTGTCGTATTCATAGCACCGCATACCACTGTATCGTACTAAGCCGTTGTCATCGCTGTCGGCGCTTTTAAGCTGCAGACTCTTCGTTGTTATGTTCCCTTCTCTACACGTATTCCCGCGACGTTTCTCGTGACTTCTGTCGCCGGGAAGCGCTGAAGCAGTCGCACAGCAGTTACATTATGCAGCATTATATGTACAAACTATGTTCGTTGGCTTTTTGGCTGTGGGCTTTCAATGTAATAGATTAAAAAACACCAAACAAAATGTATTGCACAACTTTAATGCATGTAAGTTTAAACTATTAAGCGACAAATTGTTTGAATTTAGCAAGAGTGGTATTATATAAAACGTAAAAACGTAAAGTTTTTCCCGAGCCTTACGGCCCATAGAGCGGCGCTGATCTCCGTTTCCTAAGGCCCTCAGCCAGACACCAGTTTTTACACTGCGAGACCACGGATACGGGGCCAGTGTATCGCGCGGTGTGCCTGTTTACGTCCCAGCGGTGAAGCC
>Ga0056128_1006969_pt1 | contig 14253 bp, 11 predicted proteins | sample WorMetLIZISLAND2_FD_71113 | JGI IMG/M metagenome (GOLD analysis project Ga0056128, IMG submission 71113) | Marine gutless worms symbiont microbial communities from Max Planck institute for Marine Microbiology, Germany - Olavius geniculatus... ... | reverse complement strand
GGTGTTGAGGGTGATACTGATTTTGCATCGTTCAATTGCCAGCGGCAGTAATAAAGAATATTTAACTGCTTTATTCAAATACTGACTTTAGTCATGTAAAGAATTTCTTTCGGAACATTTTGCTGAAAACCGCATGACTCTATGACGTACGGTTGCAAAATTATGGTGTCATTAACTTTGTGCAGTTTTTTTGGACCACCCTGTATATGTATTGAGTTGTGGCAAATCTTTTTTTTCGGTAAATGCGAATTTGTCTTATCGGTAGTTGACTGTAGGGTGGGTGGAGTTAATAATTCCACATTTTGGGCTCATGTGTTTTTCCTTTTAGGCTACTCATTCTGAAAATTATATGACCTGCGTAGCTGATCTACTTACGTAATGGTTGACGATGATTCCCCCGGCTGTGGTTAGGCAAAGTCCCGACATGACACCGAACATGCAGAATGCCTAGGCGTATAGTGAAACACCTATCTATAATTATGTATGTATTTAAACGATTGGTTTTCTATTTGCAAAACTGTTGCCACTTGTGTGCCTCGAGAATCGGCGCTGGGACCAGTTCTGTTCTTGAACTGTATAAACGATCTTGATTCTAACGTACATACATCATATACGTAATAAATTTATTAGGCCTACTGAAATCATGCAGATGATGCAACACCAAACATGCAGAAGACACGCATCATAAAGACGACGACGTCCGCCGTGTCGCGGAAGAAGATCAGATCATAGAGCAATAACACGGCCTCGAACAGCTGGAAGCAGAAAGCCCCGGCATTGTGAAACATCAGGAAATTGTCGGTCTCGTTCACCGACTGCGAAATTTTCTGGTGGCGCTCCCTCAGCGCTTCAACGTCTGAGTCGGAAATTCGACGCTCATCGTCGTCACCCCGCAGAATGTCGTCGACATCTGCACTCAGAACCTGGTACTGATGACGAAATACCGTCGCCAGCATAAAGCTCATGGCATGCGGAAATATCCATGCAGCCATAAAGTACCAGTTCTTTTTCTTCTTTATGACGAACTTCTTTGGCGGCGTTGCCGTGTTGATGACTTGGCGCCAAGTGTTCATAGGCCTATCTTTAGGTTTAATTTCCTCCAGGCAGTGTGAACTGCGAAATTACATGAAGTACCAGTTGCAGAAGAAGAACACGATCCGAGGCATCAAGAGATCGGATAGGTTGACGTGTGTGGTAATGGGAGCGAGCATGATGTCCATGTAGGACCCATAGACGAACAGTGAGTAGAAAGTAAATGCTGTGTTGACGAGGAACATGAGCCAGGCAATGGACGCGTAGGTAACAGCAATTTTGCGGCTGTAGGTGACGCAGGCGCCACTGATACGGATGCGATCCAGCGTGAGGTCGAGTCTGCCGCTGTAACAGACCGCAAAGAACGTGCTTTGAGACACGGCACACAACACGACGAACGACACGTACACCAACTTGAAGAAGATAACATCCACACTGTGAAGATGCGATTTCTATGAATTAAAGATACAAACATGCAGTCAAAGTCGATCCAGTCAAGCAGACGTTTACAATCAAAAGGAGCCTACAACTAGGTCAGGAATATACCTGTAATCTTTAGAACGAAAAGCAGCAACAGCTGAAAATGAAAGTGCGAAGAAGAGAGAATTTTCAGACGTAGGCCTACAAACATGCAGTCAAAGATGACCGACTTTAGTCTATAAATTTCTGTGAAAAAAAAAACATCATGCAACACGTCTACATTAAATTAGAACTTGAAGAAGAGAAGAGGTCCAAATTTGTCATGTGTTGTGAACGCCGAGAACATGCGAACGGCGTTAATCCACATGAAGATAAGCACGACAAGCGCATAGACCGTGCAAAGATTCCAGCGAAGACGCCGAGACTTCTCACGAGACTTCTCGTCCGCTACCTTGCCGCTGCCGGTCTGGCATTCTGCTGACCTGAAATAGAGGCCGAACAGCTTCATACTGGTCAGTAGAGGTTTCACGGCGTCAGTCATCGTTTTCGCTGTACATTCTTTGTCTTCTAGTTCGGTCATCTGCGGCGGAGCAAAACTCTCACTTCGTCTTCTGAGGAAAAAGACGTCTGAGATTCTTGTACCAGTGTTCATCTTGCCGGCGTGCAGTTGTTGTTTTCAGCGTCACACCCTGGTACTGTATCAAAACGGCGACACCTAGAATCACGACATCTTTACTATAGAACTCTAATAGGGTGTTTACACGATCCAGCAAACGTCCAGCATTAGCACTTGTATTTTGAATACATTTGCTGGAAGTTTGCTGGACGTTTGCTGGATCGTGTAAACACCCATAATTTTTGGTGACAAAATTTCATGCCGCTGGGCGAGGAGGCTCTCCTCAAACGGGAGCGTGGAAGACGGGTACTCTCTAAAACGTCTTTATTTTATCGCGGTTGCAGATAAGCAAAAACATATTAGTTACACTACAATATAGTGACACTGGTGACGAGCTTTTTATGCTACCAACATTAATGACTTTGAATGCCATTGCACGCCCCAAAAGGGGAGGGTTAGTGATTTTTTTCGCAATTTCCGGCTGTGACACACATTTGAAGAGTGAATTGCGCCGAAATGGCTAGAGTGAGTGAGTGAGTGAGTAGGTTTAACGTCCCACGAGACCCGACACAGTACACCGTGTCTCAGAAAAAAAACAGTCAACATTTTTTTGTCATAACTTTGTCCAATTTCAACTAACTTTGATAATTTTTGGCCCAAATATGGCCAAAACGATAAAATTATGTAAGATGTACTTGTTTCTCACCTCGTTTAATTTCTGTCAATGCACTACCTTGTAATAGATGCTCCAAATTGATAGATGCTCCAAATTGTTGCATAACGCTAAGTTGTTGTCTTAAGTAAACGTTGTAATGACTTAATTCAGCACAAAACACTTTAGTGTAAATTATTTAACAGAATTATAAACATATATAACCAACCACTTAGTAAATTATCAGCATTTATTTTATGCTCAAAGTGTGTTCAGCATACACGGACACAGTGGCTTAGATGCAACGCCACTGGCTGATAGCGGAATCAAAGATTGACTTATCAAACTGCATTCACTTATCGATTAGAAATGTTTTAAGCTCATCAGTGAGCTATTTTGTTTTTACCGCAAAACATTTAATACCACAAAATTATTAAACCACGTGGCACCTCTCGTCAAAAGGTTGATGCAAAGATGAGCAATCTGATACAAATCACCACCGTGTAATATAACAATCTGGAACATCTGTGTTTCACACGGTAGTGCGTTGACATAAATTGGGTGAGGTGAAAAAAATTAGTGCATGTTGCATAATTATATCGTCTTGGCCATTTTTTGTGCCAAAAATTATCAAAGTTGGTGGAAATTTGACGAAGTTATGACAAAAACAATTTTGACTGTTTTTTGAGACTCGGTGTATATTTCGGTGTCATTTCTGGGACGTTGGAGATAGACCAAGACAATCTGCGCATAAAATTTTCAGCATTAAACGTAGATTTTAGCAGTCCAAGCTTCGACCTTTTAAGTTCAATGATGTCTGAAACGTCAAAAAGGAGCACCCCAGTAGAAGTGGTTATTTTGCCGTCATTAGCTCGTCTCCCGTAAAACAAGCAGTAGCGAGGAGCTTTTAGTGGTGTTAACATCGATGACCCTGAATGACCTTGAACCCCCCAAATAGGAGATTTTAGTGCTGTTTTTGGATTTTTTGGCTGTAGCGCACCGCACACATTTCAAGAGTGAATTGCACCGAAGTTACTACAGACTCGGATAACCTGCGTATGAATTTTTTTAGCATAGGCTACAACGTACATTGTCAACCATGTGTTTCAATTTTCTACGTTGAAGGAGTTTTCTTTACGTAAGGCTCAAGTGTGGGTACTCCTTTAAAACTACCGGTATTATTTTATTGCACGCTGTAAACTGATTGCTCCGGTGGCAGAACCAATGCTGTTGCGCGTCACTTGAGCTTTGCTCAAATTACTTGTTTCAGAATTCCCACGCATCCTTTGAAGTCCTGGATTTTTTTCTCCAAATTCAAGTTTTTGAAATTTTTCGAGAACAGGATTGGTCCTTGAAAGTCCTTGAATTTGAGTTTCTAAATTCTAGGTTCTAGAAAGTTTTAGGATTTATTCAGAAAAACTGAAAAAATACGAAACTATAAACGTTAGGCATACCGCATATTTCCACTGTACGGTCTAATTTCACACTTAAAAATTTTTTTTTGCTCGCTACGCTAGAGTGTAATTCTGAAGTTGTTACAGCCATTTATCCCATGTCAACATTTAGTCCTTGAAAATTAATGTCCGCAGTCGTTGAAAGTCATTGAATTTTGTATCGTGAGCACAGTTTTTCTTACAAGGTAGAGCTTTGACTCTGGTAATTTGGATTTGGACAGAAAGGACTCATGCCTCCAGAACTGACCGATAAGCCTAATATGATGATGATGATGGTGCAAGAGAACGGGAGACGGATCCTGGCTGCCATGTTTGTGCAAAGGCGAAACGCGGTCTCATTTTAAGGCACGTTTCCATCAGGTTAGTTCGCCCTGCTAGTCATTTGGTCTACATTTCGTTTAATTTCCAAGCGTACTTTTTGCGTTAGTAAACGAAATAAATAATGCTGTTACTTGATGCTTTTGTTGCCTGCTTATTGTGTCTCGACTCAAATAATTGGCCAAGAACTTCAGTTCTCTATTTTCCTGTTTTTCATTTCAGCACACCCCGGTATACAAGCATTTAGAACAAACGTGCTAGCATAGTTACCCGTCCAGTTGCGAGTGATGGTCAAGTTTTCCTACCAATTGTCACAGCATTCTTTTTATATGGACGCTGTCGCAGATGGCCATTAGTACGTTTTACTGCTGGTGCAATGCAGGCCCACTGTTATAGTTTGGCCCGTACGTGTCAGCTGTAGTAACGCATTATCCCAGTGCACGGCACGTCGCTGAATAATCCGCATCGGTAACAGGTTTAATGATAGAAACGGCTGTAACATAGGCCTGTTGCAATACATAAATGTTCTGTTAAATTGACCGGTTGATATAAAAGCGTGGATATTGTCCCAGAAACCGCGTCAAAGGCCGTCTATGGAAGTGCAACATGACACATGAACGTGACAATGGCACAAAATCAAATCAATCAATAAAGAAACATGTTTATATAGCTTAGCGTCATATAGCCTATACTATAACAATTACCAGCGATGTGGGTTATAGATCAGTGCTGGGAATTCTAAGCCTAATCTTGATCTTCATAGCTGCAGGGCCAGATTAACGCATAGGCCACCTAGGTCATTGCCTAGGGCCCCGAGCTTTTAGGAGCCCTGCGCTAACCAAAGTAAAAACAAAAAACTTGTGATAGTGAATAATGCACGCATTCGAGAAGACGGAATGTCTAGAACTTTTCAAAACGTCGACACTGACTTCAGACTTTGTTTGACATTGCCCACTGGTGACAGGCACGGACGTTGAGAGCCACAGCGGGGCCCGGGGAAACATTTTCGCGGGGCCCCTCTACATTAGAGAAAATTTTCGACTTGTTAAAGTGGCGCATTTTGGTGTACTTATATATTTCTGAGCAACAGCGCGGTTCCCAAACGTTGCGGGGCCCTAGGCAACAGCCCCAATCAAATCAGTCAATTAAAAACATTTATATAGCGCCAGTAATCGATAAACGAATCTGAGGCGCTGGCGTGTGGGTGACTACACATGATAAGCGGAGGCGAAAAGGTGAGATTTAAGAGGAAATTTAAAAGTAGCAAGACTGTCAGATGAACGTATGTGAAGGCAAAGAGAATTCCATATATTGAAGGAATTATTTTACAATGGTATGTCTTCGTGTTGAAGTTATACATTGTTATGTTCAGGCTGTTTTTTTGCAACTCGTTACAATCATATTGTTTGAAACTGACTATTGCACTTTTTTTCTTTTTTTTCTTTTTTTTCTTTTTTTTTCTTTTTCTATCTTTGGATATTGTATCATTGATTACTTATAGTTACTACGGGCGGCCAGCGTTGATGAGCGATTGCTTTTTTGGTAGCCCGCCTATACATTATCGAGTATTGTACGATAACATTGTATTTGTGTTTTTGGCAAATAAATACTCTCTCTCTCTTCCAATTTTTAGGCGAGGATACACTGAAAGCTCGATAGGCAAAAGAAGATCTAGGAAAGGAAGGAACAGTAAGAAGGTGGCAGTTAGCAGATCGTAACGTGCTAGGCGGTATATATATGGTTGTATAAAATCAGCTAGATAATATGGTTGACCTGTATAAAGCGCTTTATGTGTCAGTACATATAGTTCATAGATAACACTCTGTCTGATTGGCAGCCGATGTAGATCTAAGCGGAGGTCGATGGCACTGACTGACCATGGCGCCTGCACAGTAACTTGCGCAAGAACGTTCTGCACTCGCTGAAGTTTGTCAATGTTAGGCCTACTTTGAGAAATGCCGTCAAGTACACAGTTGCAGTAATCTAACTTACTGCCTACAATAGACACGGCAAAAATTTTAGATGCTTCAAGTGTCAGCAGCGGTCTGATGTGTTTCAGTGCCCTAATGTGATAGTAACACTGGCGTACGACGTCCGTGACATGCTTATCGAAAGACAAAGTCGAATCCAGCGTCACCCCGAGCAGCTTCACCGCGTCCGCAAACTGGATGTGGGTACCAGCAACGTCAGTTCCCTGGGACGTGTTGAGCTGCGTACCAAAGAAGACGGCTTCAGTCTTCGCAGGATTTAACAGCAAAGCGTTCTCGGTGACCGATCAGATCGTTGGATTCAAGACCGAAAGGTCCTCAGTTCAATTCCCGGCCAATGCGCTACCAAGTAAAAACTCTGGGCAGATTGTTCACATGTACCTGCATGTGTAGGTGCAAGTGATCTAATGTTATTTAATTTTCGTTTCTTGTCATTTGCAAGCAACCCTGAGCAACTTGCTAACCTAGTGTGTGTTCAGGCCAACTCAGCCTCCTACCTTCCGTGGGACAAAAAATGAGTAGTAGTTTACGGGCTACGGAATGAAGTCCTTCTGTGGCTGATTGGCTCGGTGGTATGTCTGCTAGCTGCAAACCGCAGGTCCAATTGTTAACTGACGCGGTCACGGATGGCCGCATAGTGCGCTGCTGTATCTGTATCATTAGCTCATGCCAATCAGCTGCCACTTCCAAGATTGTAAAGCGCTTCTGATCTTGAGTCCGTCTCATGTAAAAAGCGTTATAGCAAGTACTGGACTTTGCCTTTACATGTCTCATCCGTCACAATGTGTCAATATCAGTCTGTCATGTGACCGCTTGTAAAATAATTTACACACAGTAGAACTACAATAGGCCTATACAGGCTACAGACAGTCATTAGTCCGCCCGGAAACGACAGCATTGGGAGCGGAATTAAGTTTTACTGCAGATGTTCTATTTTTTTTATTTCAGCGCGAGATTTCCGTCCAACAACGTACAGCCGCCTGACGTCGGTCATGGAGCGTTTACACGATCCAGCAAACGTTCAGCAAACTTCCAGCAAATATATTAAAAATACACGTGCTAATGCTGGACGTTTGCTGGATCTTGTGTCAGAAACTGCAGGGGACGAAAATTTCAATTTCCAGCCCCTCTCCCGCTATGTTTTAAATGCACTACGTCGCTGTGACTCCATTCCATGCATCGATCGGTCGACTGCATTTGCTACAGGCAACATTTCTTGTGCAAGAAGAATCTGTATGAAACTGCGCATCGAGATTTCATGTAAAGAAACTTGCGCATGTTTCTTGTACAAGTTTCATGACTGTGTGTCACCAGCATAAGATAAGAAACTCGCTTGTTTGCAGGCTTAACTATACAAAGTTTATATGAAACAAAAATATTCACATGAAAATTCAAACATAGAACAACGACTTAAAAAATTAAAAAGTGTTTATTTGAAATTCAATCAAATGACGCAAAAAATGCATTGCACATAAAGCAGTTTGCACAGTTGCGTACACTTCAAGTCCCGGTCACAAATACAACACAATCTCAGTGGGCAAAACTAAATTCACTTGCCTTAACTTAATGCCAGGTTCCAATTCTTTAACACATCCGCTGCAATTCATGCTAAAGATAATTCCACTGGAAATGAATATTGCAGCATGCACCGGAAAATACAAAAAAGCTCAGCTAACGCAAAGGGGAACGCGCGAGAGCGGTGCATGTTTGAAGGCCCACTGTGAACAAATCAAAGCTCATCGATCCAGCAACTGACACTGAGTACGATGTATTTACATACGCCAGATGGCGCCACCGTCTCGCGTGAATGCTGCCGCTCTTGAAATGTGTGTCACAGCCCAAAATCGCCGAAAAATCCATAAAACCCCTATTTTTGTGTTCAAGGTCATCCGAGGTCATTGAATTCAGTGGCAATCGAGAGCCAGTGTACGACTTCCTATTAGTGATTAATAGTAACCTAGGCCCTATCTCACATCGTTATTGAGATACAGCGACTAAATATTGGTTAAAAATCGCAAATTTTGCCCACCCCATCTCATTTAGCGCCTCGTTCGGGGCAACCCCCTTCGAATTTATGGAAAAGCTTTACGGTTCCCGAAACTAGAGTCTTCCGGGCAGCCGACGGTGAAAATTTGGTAATCCTAGCTTGCACCGTTTTTGACTGATCCACCTGTGTGACGGACAGACAGACAGACAGACGGACAGAATTGCGATGGCTAAGACGTGCTATAGCAGTACCTGCTGTCGCGCGTAAAAACTCAAGTTTACAGCAAAAAACGTAATTATTAACAATATTCTTGATTCGCCACAGAGTGCAATGCCGTTACCACCAAATGTCACACCTAAAGCTGTAACGTAACCATAATTAATATAAACAGTAACGCCTTTAATAAATTCTTCAATGAACCTAGGCTGCATCTATGTGGAGTCCATACATAGACAGATGTTCCAGATGCCACAATAACACAAACTGGGTGGCTCAAAAATGTCCCACCAACATAAGCACTTTTAGACAACCAACGAATTTTTGAACCAAAACTGCATAACTTATTATGGTCCTTAAAACTTCACCGACATTTTCATTGCTTCAAAACTTATATTATACTTTATTCGATATGTCAAAATTACAATAACAAATGAGATACAGTCACTTATAATGCACAATGTAAATTCCTGATCTCAAGAGTACACACAAAATGGCCACCCAAGATTTCACTTAAACTCCCTTTAAATTACGAAATTTTCATAGAAAAATATATGCAGGTTGTTGAGATATCGTATGTTGCGTGACAACCAAACTGTGCTCAATTAATGGCACTCAAGCTACAAAATACTGTACACTGCTCAGAACTGAAACTAGAAATTTCCAAACACAACCAGTAACGTATCAGAAACAAACTAATAAAATATCATAACAGCAAACGTTATGCGCCACTGCGTTAAAATTAGTATTCATCACATGAATTGGTGTTTATTATCGGAAAGTGAAACCTGGAATTTCCCAATCAGTAATAGAGCTGTTCACCTGTGAAACAGGAAGAGGAAACACTCGCACACACATTGCACCTGTACAGTAATCCAGTCTCGATTATTTGGCCTCATCTGACCTGGCCAGCTCATTTTTTGGTCAAAATCGGGCCCATTTAATCAACTTCTAAATGTCGTCTGGCACTACAGGTTGATTTTTTTTGACCTGGCATCATACATTTCCTCGACAAAATACCACACAAACCTGGCCTTCCTTGTAGCTAAATTTCCAGGAACATTTCTTTCTGAAAATAAAGTGCTCCAAACCCGACCATTATGAAACAAGCTAACATAATATGAAACCTGTCGGACTGGGACCATTAATCAGTTCACGATCAGAAGCACGTTTCATTAAAGTTGGTATCCAACAATTCCAAACTCCGAATACAGCCTTACACTGTTTCGGCAGGCCTCACGGATTCTTTTGTCCCACCCAGCCAGCCAAAAAAAGCAATTTTTCAACTACTGAATGATTGATCCTTTAACCAAACTTCACAATTTGCAAAAAAAAAACTCCTCAACAGTGAGTGACTGAGTGAGTAGGGTTCAACGTCCTGCCCGACACAGTATAGGTCATTTCGGGGACGGTCTTTTTCAGGCAAAATGCACACAAACACATAGTAATGGAATGGTGACGGACCAGACCACGGACACTGCACACTTGTCGAAAGCACGAACAAACTAAGAAAGGCGGCAAAATGCACTCATTAACGCCACATACACATTCACAGTCCACTGCACAAAAACAAAACATTCTGTACATAATCTGTAACCTCACTCTGTTTTATTCATCAATGGATTTTCCAATGTATTGAAATGGTTGCCAAGCGACATTTTAAAATGGTACATAAGTCATATTTGGAATTTTTAAGCAGTGTGCCTGTAAAAAATTTCTGTTTGGCAGTTTGGTGGTGCTTTTTTGGTACTATTCTTCGAATCTGGCATTTAATATTTTAGTATGACTAACACACAATTTTAGCATCAGTTTGATTAACTTGATGGCAAAGAATGATTTTGTCATAAGCTAGATGTAGAAAAGTTGACATCTTTGTTGGTGAAATGCACCACATTTGGTATTTTCAGCTAAATAAAGATGGCAACGTAATGCACCGATGAAATTCGCCGATGAATAAAACAGTGCAATCAAACTAAAACACATACACTTCTCGAACAAATGCTAATATCAAGCAGTAAATAAAAATCTCATCTAAAATCACATCAAACAGACTGACAGCTGCTGTGAAAGTCCAGTTCTGAAACAAAACATCAATTAACGTACAAAACTATACAAAAACAATTTTGTGCTGTGCGAGCCAACGCATACTAATGATTTACAAATGAGCAAAAACATAAGATAAACAACAACAGAAGTAAATTATCCTAATAAGTTAACAGGACAAGAGTGTACTTAAGAGGTCAAGCTAATTTGGAACTTTCCAGAAACATTTCCAAAAAAATGGAAAAAAAAATGTGACAAAAAAATGCCTGTGTGCTAGGGCTCTTAAACCTGCTAATTTGATAAGATATCTTTTATAAATGCACATCAAATGAAATAATTTTGCAAATAAGCCACTAAAAGTCAAAAACACTTTTTCTGATGACAGAATAATATCAGAATATTCAGATTTTCCTCTAAGACCCTGCTGTGAAATAGTCCAACAATCTGATATGCAGTTAAGCATTAGAATTTCTGTACAAAACAGGACAAGCACCAAAAGATGGTTGAACATGTGAAAACAAATGTTTTATGGACAGGAACAACACTGTAGTTTGATTTCATGCTCAGTATGTGAATCAACTAAAAAGAAGGAAGTAATAAAACGGATCAGTAAGTAAGTAAGAACATGCATCATCCATCACTGCCTAATACACTGAAAGTAGGGACTACAATCCCATTATCCCAAATCCTGGAATCCCAGCCGTTTTCGCCAATCCCGAATCCCGGGATTGGCAACGTTCCCCCCAATCCCAGGATTGCGGAATCACAAAAATTCATTAATATTGTACTTTTTTCACATGTCAACTGATTATAAATAAGAATTTTAGCCATCTGATAAATAAAATATTTTATGAGCGCCAGAGTACTACTTCGTGCTGCATACTGTAATTTGTATTTTGACAGTCATCGTCACTCCGTACAGTTTGGGCATACCTTCCGTAGGGGCCTACACAACGTTCTATGCATGAAAAAAGTCAATTGGGGATACCAATATGATGACCAATCTAAAAGCCTAATCCCGAAATGGGATCCCGGGATTACGAATTTCTCAATCCCAAATCCAGGGATTGACAATTCAATCCCGGGATTGCAATCGCACACTGAAAGTCAACAATAGACCATGCACGTGGTGTAACGACGATACAAGATAACACAAAGATTAGCGAAGAAATTATAATATCAAATATTCACTAGAACTGATGTGGCATTATCTCTCACAAAATTGTACTGCCTACCATTCACGTGACCACTAGCCACGCCCAATAATGGCCAGTGGTCACGTGACAATAGGCAAAACAATTTGTTGTACTAATATTAATCAATCATTCAGAAAGCCCTTCCCCAACTGGCTGTAACTGCTGATAGCCATATCAGTGAATATTTAATATTATAATTTCCTTGCAGCAGCCACACAAGGTAGAAATTATAATATCAATGCAAGCACACGATTGGCTCGAGTCAGCAGCCAATCAAACTGTCTACAAGTAACAGCAGTCTAAAATTAGCAGCCAATTGCGGCGAAGACGGCACATGAACTGAAGCGAATATGCACCAATGATCGTAGAAGGCACTTTGCTATATAATACACCACTGCCACTGACACTGCCATAGCTGCTGCTGCTGACGATGACGATGATGATAATGATAATAATGATGATACAACGCCTATGAAACAAACAACAACAGGAGCTGCGAAAATTAATACAACTGATTGCTAAATACGTTTAGCTGGGGCTGCTACAGATTACAATTTTGTAACCGATCATTTTCCAAGATTTATCCTAACTAATCTTTTAATTCTGGCTAATTTTTGTAGTCAGAAAAGAAAACAGAAAATAAAAATTTAACTATTAATTGTTGTTATCTTTCGCAAACTAAAGCAAAATCGAAAAAAAGTGACGACGATGCTGTAGCCTAAACAAATTGTGTAGTCAAAGCGCAAAAAGTGCAGACAGTTGAAGCCAGCAATACACAAGTACAAATCTTGATGACGTGTCTTATGCAAAATAAAGATTACAAACGTTCATCATTAATAATTTCAAGTCGTGAGTGATTTCAATATTTTAATAAAATTCTAATTAATTAAGAAATTTTAATGGATTAATTTTTAAAAAATTAGCTGATTAATTAATCGCTGATTTCTGCAACCATATTTTAATGCTTAATAAAATTTAATTGCTAAATGTTCGACCAAAGTCATGTCGCTAAAAATGGATAATAAGCCAGATATAATGACAAGCATTTGATAAGTGACAATCGCTTTATCTGGAGCATGCGGTCGAGCAAAACAAACACTGAGGCCCTACTGACAATCATATACAGAATTTTTGCAACACACAACAAATTCTGTAGGATGATGCAAAAATCCATATGTGGGTCCTAGCTTGCTATAAGCTATAAAGCAAATTATGATAAGCAGTGCTCCTATAGCAGCAGCAAGGAACTAAGTGACACTTTATTTAGTTCTGCATTAAAACCAGATCTGGCACAGCGGCACTTAACTACAGAGTGTGGCAAAAAAGTATCCCCTTGTTGTTATTGCAGTAGTAGTAGTAGTAGTAGTAGACCTGGGTAAGATGCATGGCTGTTAGCTTGTGGACTGAAACGCCGAACTGGGACGTGACTGCTGCGCATTCTCAATTTCCTGCTCAAAGAATTTCTTCTTCGTGTTGAACGCCAACACTTCCCTCTCATTGTCTGCTGCACTGCTAGACGATTGCTATGACATACAACAACAACAGCATGCAGTAGTAGTAATAGTAGTAGCAGCAATAGTGACAGTAGCGGTAACTGTAGTGTTAGCAGGAGCAGCAGAAAAGAAAGAAGTACATTATGTGAAAATAATGAGCATGTGTGCCACTACTTAAACATGTTTTAAAGAAAACTAGAAATTTGGGGCAAAGCCCAACGTGAGTCCACCCGGCGCTTTAAGTCCGATTGGGGGAGAAATTTAGAGGGCTGAAATTCCCCCGGTAGCAAAGTCACGTGGCCCGCACACAAATGCATTCGCATACGCAAAACGTGCACTATTGAACTATTGACTTAGGGTGGGTAAACATTAGCCACGTAATCTCTGGTGTTAGTGGACCAAAGTTCACCAATTTTTTTTTATTCAACGCAGTATTAATTGTGCTTGATAACGCTTTTTACCGCTTGCCGATAGCTCTATTCGTTCTAGAGATATTTGCAGTCAAACTCGAAAGTTGTCGTAAAAAGTACTAAATTTTGGACGTTTTTTGCCCTCCCAAATTTTAAGGCGGCGGTGCCCCCTAAAAGTTGTACCCGCGTTATCACCCCCATCTAACAGCACGGCACGTGGCAAAGTTTCATGAAGCTACTCAATTTGGCTCCAAAGTTCTCGCGGCTAATACGCTACATTTTAAGCCAATTTTTGACTCCCCTTTGAAAAAAGTTGTAAGGGTGGCCACCGTCCCCGGTGGGGGGTGTGCTAGTAAGACTTGGTCATTCTCTAGCGCGTGTAAAAATTTGGGGGCGCAGCACCCCCTAGGGGCCGAAATATGGTTTTC
>Ga0056128_1006968_pt1 | contig 14253 bp, 8 predicted proteins | sample WorMetLIZISLAND2_FD_71113 | JGI IMG/M metagenome (GOLD analysis project Ga0056128, IMG submission 71113) | Marine gutless worms symbiont microbial communities from Max Planck institute for Marine Microbiology, Germany - Olavius geniculatus... ... | reverse complement strand
CGGCCTTTTCAGACAGAATGCACACAAACACAATAATGGAATGGTAAGTTTAAACTTTACAATAAAGAGAAAGTTTAGAACCTTTACAGCACGGGTGCACAACGTACGGCCCGCGGGCCGCATGCGGCCCGCCAAGACCCAGGATGCAGCCCGCCTCACCTGCTGTACAATAAGGAAAATTACCCCATACTCTATTGATATTTTTTGACATTTCACCACAATTAAACAAAACAGAATTTGATTAGTTTGTTTCGGTTTTTAGACAGAGGGTAATTTTTGGCATTATTTGTGGATTGAGCCAGAAAAGGCCCTACAATACAGTCAGATAACAGATAACATTTATGAAGCATTCATGATGGCCTGGGGTCGTGCGGCCCGCCAGCTTAGAATTTATGTCCCGTGTGGCCCAGATGCCCAGAAAAGTTGTGCACCCCTGCTTTACAGAAACACAAAACACAAAAATACAAAAATGAGGTTAACCTAAAATTGTAAGAACAGAAAGTTGTTGACAACTGTTGTTAATTTGCATATGTGACTTAGGTCTTAAATTATACCAACTTCCCCTCTAGATAAATGACAAACCCAAAGCTAAAGTAGCAAGCAAGGAAATCTGAAAACCATGCAGACAACTTTAGTAAAGAATTAGTTGTGTAAACTAAATTGTTCATTTTTTGTCAAAAAAGCAAACTACAAATAAACTAAATAATAAACTGCCATTACAGTAGCACAAGACTTGGGCTGGATGGGGTGATGTGGTCATACAATGACATCTTTCGCAGGTTTCTTACTTCCAGTAGAACACATAAAATGCACAACAGAAATACAATACAGACATGCCGTTCAAGACACCGAAACAAACAAGTAATCAAGTCTAAATGCCTTCTACGACTCAATCTTGAAATGTACAGACAGTTTGACAATTTTACATATCATGGCAAACTGACATAAGAATGTTATGTAGCTACACAGGTTCCACAGCCAGTCACTGGCTCCAATATAAATTAATATTTATGACAAATACAGACCAAATCATTTTCTGACAACATTGCAGTCTCAATAATTCTACACTGCATCTAGTGATGGATTGCATATAACATTTTAAAAAATTCATTTTTTCTATACTGACATATTGGCTGCGTAATTCTAATTTTAAATAGCATGATCACAAAGTTCCCTATTCCTGTATGGTGCACAACAAATAGAATGGCATACAGACAATAAACATATGCCTAACTTTTATTATACCACAAAACTTCTAAAACAAGCTCAGTTCTAAGATAATTGTTTTAATACAAGCTGAGTCTTTATAACAAGCCAAGGCTTCAAGGTCACTCATTCAAACATAAGCTGGGGGCTTCTATAAGATGCTTTATGATAAACGTAGCGACTGCCCAAAAATCAACAGCTTGCCTAACTAAATCGACTACTAACCTGAGATGATACAAAATGAGTGAGTGAGTAGGGTATATCGCCCCGTCCGACAGTATAGGTCATTTCGGAGACGGCCTTTGCAGGCAAAATTGCACACACACATGACGAAACAAAAAGTCTAACCTTTACAGAAAGTTTAACCTTCATAAAACACAAAACACAAAAAAATGATGAAAACCCAAAATTGTAAGAACTGCCAATTATAATTGTGCATATGTATCAAAAATGGCAATTCTAATAATCTTCCCTGTTATCCTCCAGACAGTCATCAATCTCATAATGTTGTCTGCTGGAGACTCCACTGACATGCGCTATTGCAACTAGAAGGCGCTCACCAAGTGAAGTGATTTAAACACAAGGAAAAGGGAGGGAGAAGGAAAAGCTGCTTCTCTGCAGGGGACGGAGGGAAATGTAATAGCCAGCGTTGCTGCTTGTGCTGTTGGTGCAATGTCATTGCTATTATTAGTCACCGTGTACACAAACAAACACACACACACAGATGGACAGAATGACCAATCTCTTAATCTCCTCCAATGTTCACTACGTTCACTTGGTGGAGATAATAAATGACTCCCTATTTCCACGAAACTATGCTCATTCTTCCCTTCACACATCAGACAAATAACTCTCCTGAGCACATGACAAAAACTGATACACCAAGATCTGAAAAGCACTATACCAATTACTGTGACAACAGACAATAAACTGCAAATCTGTCCACTAAAAACAGTATCAAGCTACTGAGAATATTCTGGGCAATCAAACACAATACTCAGCATGCCTATAAGCTTTCATGGAAATCTTACCACATAAATTAATTAAGGGTAAAAATAACTTTACGAAATAAATGCGACAACTGATTTTCAACCTACAAAAATGTTTCCCAATGTTAGCCTTGATGCCATTCACCATCCAAGATGATGATGACACAAATTCAATTGGGGGCAGATGTGCCAATACACCTCGTAGCTTAGCTTTTTAAAGCACCAAATGTTGCTAAAATGTTACTTTATACACTCTGGACATCCATGCCAATGATCAACCAACCATACAAGTATCACTGCAAGTTAAATTTGAAATCAAAATGGACTACAAACGTGATGTGCCAACTGATCACACGGTTAAATGACAAAGCATACACAACAAGTGATCTGTTTCATAAATGCTGCCTACCACAAGGTTGCTGCAGTTACAAACACTGCACAGTGATAGTTGCATGCACCCATTCACAGCAATTTATCAACGTAATCAACATCTCAGTGACCTGACTGTACACTGTAGCATGACTGAGTGGCTGTCAGCACTTACCAAAAAGCTACACATCAGCTTCAACATAGCCACCAGTCGAGATTCAACTGAAATTAAAACAACATGGCGAAATAATATCACAAGTACATTCTCAAAATCAAAACAACACCACTGGTGAGGGCGAATATTTATCTCCACAGTTTACAATAGAAGAACCGGTACTAAGTTAATAAATAAGACCACATCAGTATAACCTCAACATACACACTGCTATAAAACTTCATCATCAGAGTCGATGGTGTCCAGTTCGGGAGGGACCTCGTCATTGCTCTCTGACAGCGTATCCAGCCACATGCAGATCCTCTCGGTGCTGTCAAGCTGCTCCAGACTGCACAGAACGTTGCTGGAGTCATCTTCGTCACTGTCTGACGGCGTCGACGTGACGCGATGACTGGCCGACGAGATGTCAATGACATGCTGAACGTGCACCGGCTCTGAGTGACGTGATTCCGCCTCACTCAGCCGAAAACTCTGACAAGACGGCTGTGGATACGTACTGATCACATCGACGGACGACTGCACCGATGAGTTCTTGGACATGCTGGTTGGAGGCTGTATCACAGCTGTGGGTCGGGGTGCCTGTTGGTCCGGGATAGCTCGGTCATCACTGATACATCGCCACGGCAGAAGGGACAGGGCTGGCTCGACCTCGCGTTCACGGCATGCGGTATCCATCGACGATGGAAAACTGCCACACCTTGTCGGATGGTGCCGCACCATTATGCGTGACTGTGGCGCATGCAGCTGCGCCTGTACCTCAGAATGTCGACTCATTCTCCTCAACGACATCATGGGGGCATCATGCACTTTGTTACAGACTTTCACCTCACCAGGAGGTTTTGCGTCCGACATGGCCACGTTATGTCTACCACTGATAGCCATTGAGTTATCATTAGGAGAGCACAATGGCGTCGTCTCATCCGTATTTTCTTCATCGACTGCAACATCGAGTTTGTTATAAGTGTTGTTCTCAATTTGTGAGTGACTGTCGGACTCACTGTCTGACAGACTGTGTGTCAGTCCTTTCATCCAGTTGCCGCTATCAGCACGCAGTGGATTTGAGCCATCAGCAACCATGTGTGTCTCAACAGACGACACAGGCTCACGGCCGGTGTTACGACGCCACGGCAAACACAGCTCAACTGCAGTAGGAACAATATCTTCTTCAGTTTCACCGACATCATCTGACAAACACAAGAATGGTAAAAGGTTGAAAGTGTGTACAGCTCTTCAGAAAAGCCCCTCTTACAGTTACAGAACATCACCTGCCATAGTGTCTGTCACCTGCCACCTGCCACAAGTGAACATGACCCACCTTACCTCCAGGCAGGCAGGCCAGCACTCGATTTACCTACTCCTGAGGGAGGAAAGGCTGCATCGACTATGTACAGTAGATAAACAGGATATTAAAGTAATGCCAATCCATGCAGTACAAAAATGTCGAATAATTACTGGCAGCATTAATTTTTAGTAACTTCTCATGCAAATGACAGCAAATAACCAACAATATAGCATCTGGAATATTGCCATGCAGTTAGACATCTAAATCTCCCCATTATCCTACTTATTTCAGATGTGTTAAGTTCAAACTCAGAACTTCACAAAATCTCTTTCACTTATTTCACTATGATACCAACAACACCTGTGTATAATAGAGTCACTAATGAACACTAAAAAAATCTATGTACTGACTTATCATGTCATAGGAGTTGAATACTGATCATTATTAACTTACCTTCATGACCGGATGCTGCAGCTGGAACTGTGAAGACAATTCCAATGTCATCATCATCATCTTCATCATCGTCAATGACGTCAGCAATGATGTCATCAGTGACGTCATTGTCAACTTCAACATCATCAGACTTGACACTGAAGGTGTCATCAGCCTCCACAGCCCGTTGATTTGTGTCATCCTCAGTTGTTAGACAAGACTCACCTGTTCACAGCACGACCACATTGTACCACTGCTGCTGCAAATTCAACTCATAACAGGTACTTAATGCACTGCTCTTAACATCCAGCAACATTCCCTAAGAGCACATTTCATTTTACAGGTAGACGGGAAATGTACAGTGCCCACGTTCATGCATTAAAACCTGTACTTAAAGACACATCACAAGATTCTTGTAACACTTCAGATCGTGCTTTATCATTTCACACCTTTAACATAACTATGTTTTATTTCACAGTAGTGCATGTACTGCTGATCTGTAGAATAAAAGCCTGAACAACCCCACGAGTTCATGATCAAACAAAAAATTGTAGAAGCACACTGCCAACCACTGGCAATCACAGAAGAAGTGTGTTGCACCACTGTGTGGAGTGTGCAAGTTCATTCAACTCATCCCACTCCAGACAGTGATTTAAGATATGCGTCTCACACCCATCCAAAGAATTCATATCCCCACAAGTAACACAGAGCATTCAACACATTCAACAATTATAACTTTCTTAATTGTTAAGAAGGTGGTATTTTCGCTCACCTCCCAAGATGCTTTCGACTTTGGCAAAACTGACACTTTTGCGCATCTTGGGTCCGCAGGTTGTGGGACACTCACTGCCATTTGCTGGACCGCTGGCTGTAATGTCTTGAGGCATGCTGATCGAGGCTCGACTCTGCGAGGTGGTCGTATGCCACTGCGCATGACTTAGCATGGGACGCAGGTACACAGGAGCTGTATGGTGATCATCAGGCTCTTCACACTCAGCCACGGCAACCTCGTCTGTCTCCTGCTTTGGCAACGGATGGTGATAGTGACCAATCTGTATAATAAACCAGCAGGCAAATCTACTGACTGTGAGAATATGTCAGCAAAATATTATGTCCTGCTCAACATATTATGGATCACTTTAGCTTTGTAGTCTAACGATTAGCGAGTTGGTCACCATTGCAAGGCCAGGGGTTCAACTCCCAGCCATTCCACTACCAAATAACAACCCTGGGCAAGTTGTTCAAACATGCGTGCTTCTGTCACCAAGCAGTATGACTTGGTGCCGGTCTAACTGCAACAGAAGGTAACAGCAATAAAAAACTGAGAAAAACTGTGGCCTACCACCCACATAACTCAGCTGTGTTCGCAGGTCACTGCTGGCTTAGAGCAGTAAATGGAGAAGGTCGCACTATAGCTGCATAGCTGTGAAAAGGTGATGTTTATCACGGGCGATTTTACTGTCAGGGATGAGCGAAGGCCAATCTTGTTGAACACGTAAACAGTTTTCAACATGACCACCCTACACTGCGATGATCGAGGCCAATCGTTTCCAGAATTGTCCAATTGCTGGATCTACATAGAGCAAGTACGTTCTATTTTTTATGCTTTCTAGTACATGGTGGGCCAAAAATGGGACTGTTTTTGAGCATTGTTAACTTAGCAACAGCTAATGGTAAAAGAATATTTAATTTCACTCATATGCAAGTTTTCTAGACTGAATACCAAAATTTCACATATAACATGCTTTTCTATCACCAGCCATCACTAAGTTGAATCAACGCTCAAAAACAGTCCCATTTTTCTGCAAAGCCTGTACTATGCGAACATGTCGACGAAAGCGATTACTGATCACTACTAACCAGTTTCCGAGGTCGGCTGACAAGGTCATCAACAATGTGGTGTATCTTGCTGTCGTCTTTCATTTTGCGTGTTTCGTGGACATCAAGCACCTGAAGATCGAGACATGCAGTAGAACTGCCAGGATCTAGAAGAGTCTGGGTTGATGACGAGGATGCACTTGTGCATTGGTGAAAGGTACCGTCACTTGAACACCTATGCAACACAGAGTTTCACTGTACTATAAACTGCTGCAATGACATGCATCATCCTCTCTGTCAATGCATTTTTAGTGTAGCTCGGTAGTCTAACGGTAACGTGTCGGACTTGTAATCCTGAGGTAACTCAGAGGCGCAGGTTCAACTCTGCACCAGGACAGTGCCAGGTAATGACCTTAGGCAAGTTGTTCACACACATGTGCCTCTGTCACCAAGCAGTATAATTTGGTACCGGCTTCACCGCTGGGACGTAAACAGGCACACCGCGCAATACACTGGCCCCGTGTCTGTGGTCTCGCAGTGTAAAAACTGGTGTCTGGCTGAAGGCCTTAGGAAACGGAGTTCAGCGCTGCCCTATGGGCCGTAAGGCTCGGGAAGGACTTTGCATTTTTTTCTCTGTCAATGCACAAGAGAAAATAATCTAAGCAAACGAAAAAGTGAGTAGAGTTTTGGATCCTATTTGACATGTTATAGGTCATTTCAGGGATAACACTCAAAACTAAGCTTATATAATACATAAGAATAAAAAATACATACTACATACAATGTAATACAATTATTATATCATCTATATTATATTATACCATCACATTAAATGGAGAAACATTAACTCTGAAAGCACAAAACACAAACCTTCGCCAGCTGTTGAAGCCGAGATGAAATCGAAGTACAGAACTGCAAAAGAGTTGCGCCAGTGAGCTGCTGGCTTGACCAAAAACATCGGGCTGGCTGAAACAAGCCGAGGAAGACTGAAGTGTCTCATGTGAATCCTTGTGCCTTGGAGACTGGCAAACATTCAGCAACGACCAGCCACGAGGCCTTACACTCTGCTCCTGCAATGATCTCGGCTTCACGTGTTTACTGCTAGTTACTGAAAACCTGTTAGCAGCGTTCACACACCAACATCAGTCCAAGTCAGACATGTAACAGGTTGCACACTGAAGGCAGTTCTCCATATAACCCTCCAAGACTGACTAATCAGGTGGATACTAAACAAGTCAGATTTTCATAATTATACATTTACTACATTTCAGAAGACATAGTTAATCTTGCGAAAGTGCATCTGTAAAGTCACTAAGTTCACAATTATACTAAACAACAGATCAAACCTAACTTGACAGCTGACAATAAGTGTAATGTAAGCTATATAAAGATGAAAAACATGTAAATAGGTTTAAAATGCAGCAAACAACTGCAATTAACAGAACTGATGTAAGCAGCACCTTAAGAAACGTGTCTGATGTTATCTCCAAAGTCAATGTGTAAGCTGGTGATTAATTAACCAAATTAGTTAATCAAAAGGATGAGGAACTGGCTATAAGCCCTTATCTTTGCTCAATTACACTTCACAATATAGGGAATATCACACTGGTGGCATACAAACACTGCTGAAAAACATTCATTAACCAGTACAACCTTTCTCTCAGAGGATGATGACTGCGACCTCCCACAATACCTTCGACACCAGCCACCATGTAGTCAAAGCACTGGCAAGCACAATTAACATGCAACGCATGATTATTCAACATCAACAGGGAAATGTCCACATCAACTTATACCGATAATCTATGAATAATGTGACATTTTAATGTTTTAACGCGATCCAATGACCATGTACATGGCAACACAGGGAACACAGACCTGCAGTTCAGGAAATTAAGATTAGTGATAAACTTTTCATTCTTAGTTGCCGTGTGCTACTAATATTGGTAACAAATGTAAACCACTGACCCTAAATGCAATTTTCTCATTAAGCGATGGTGACAGCTCATGTTTCTGGTCCACCTTTGCCTTCAGACACCTCACAAATGGCTTTATTGTGACACCCTGAACACATCACAAATAATGTTAGCCATAACATGCATATTGTTAAGATATTTGTTAATAAAGCTTTCACAAGATGTATGACATTTTATGTCATTGCCAGATTTCCAGCAGCAGCTCACAATTGCATGCCTAATTGTAAAGTATGGGACCTACTGTACATCAAAAGCTACACTGCTACAGTCAGTAATGTTTCTTCACTGTGTCCGGAAAAAAGTAATTCCCTAAATATTGTACAATAAAAATGTCAAATCTTAATGACTGCAAGTAAAATTTCGTTCAAATAATTCCCAATAAATTGCTAAAAAGATCACCAAATTTTGTTAAAAAATATTATTTCTTAGCGGAGTTAGTAATTGCTGAATATTGATGACAAAATATCTCCGATACCAATATGGTATTACATAAGTGAAGCTCGCCGTTACTGTACATTTGCATAACTCCAACAAACAACATCTAACTCTGGCAAACATCTACGTCAATAATGCGTCAATTATTGGCAATCAAAGTGGCAAATTTCAGTTAAGTCTGCCAAAGCAAACAAGTTTCAGGTCTTTGTGGATAACGTCAGCCACAAGGACCTGAAACTGAAGCGTTTCGAGGTAACATCACAAAAGGTGCTGCAACTATTGTTGGCTTTGGCAGGTTTAACTGAAATTTTGCGCGTTGACTGCCAATAATTGATGCATTGTTGAAGTAAAAGTTTGCCAGAATCAGATGTTGTTTGTTAAAGTTACAAAAATGTACAGTGTGGTTTACTTATGTAACACCATATTGGTAACCTAGATATTTTGTTATCATTTTCAACAATCAATAACTCCGCTAAGAAATATTTTTCAACGAAATCTGGTGATCGCTTTAGCAATTTATTTGGAATTATGTGTACAAAATCTAATTTAAGTTTGTTCAATTTTAACATTTTTTATTGTACGATGCCTAGGGGGTTACTTTTTTCCGGACACAGTGCAATTCTGCTGAGCATGTATTAACCAGAAACAGCAGCTAAAATCTTTTCAAGACCATGACTCAATTACCAAACAATGACAACTGTCAACAGCTGACAACAGAATTTTGTCACACTGTGACATTAATATGACAATCAAAAATGTAACCAAGTCAAATTTAGATACTGTGTTCCAGTTTAAGAATCATTAACGATGAACACTTTCCAGCTCTTGCTCTAAATAGGAGAGGAAATAAACTTCAGAAAAAAATTTTTTAACACCGAAAGTCTTGTGACTTGACCTTCACCTTGTATCACTCATTCACTTCTATGTAGTACCTATGTTCCAAATTTCATCCAAATCAGAAAAATTCTCATGGGCAATATCAAGAACAGCATGAAGGATATAGTTCTTACTATAGCCCTATCAACTTTATAACTAATGTACATAATGTGTCTGATTCTTATATATTCTTGCAGTTTTTCAGTGATAACAACATTAACCATAGCAGATAAATGCAGCGCCGGCAACAATTACCAGAAGGAAATTGGTGACACAAACGACAATGATAGTAGTGGTGATGAGAAGACGACGCTCGGTATAAACATTATCATCCAACAAAAAGACAAGAGCAAACGTCATAGCACCATGCAAGCCACCATATGCCATATGCTGATCGACGTAATCCAACTTGATAATACGTAAATAATTAGCAAATACACTCAGCAGCAACACCCCTGCAAAACAGCAGCTCAACTCTTTTTACATGCCTTTCTAAATATCAACTAGTACAGACATTCGAAGTTATAAGCCACACATACTAAAAAAAATAAACTGTAGCAGACACAACTGCTTTTTTGTATATACATTACATACTATAAAGATTGGTGCATTTCACGTTTACTGTTACTACAAACAGTTAGTATTTGCCAAAAATGACACAACTTAGAAGTCACCTTCTACTTCAATAATCAAAAGGTGTACTCAGCAAAATTAATCATAACGCTTTAGCAGAAAAAGCTTCAAAGACTACCTCAGTCACTGGCTATTCTGTAGCTAAAAATAAAAGACCAGAGAGACTGGTCAAAATTACGATATAACAATCAAACTAATTCTGGCCAAAAATTCTTAGTCAAAAATAAACAGTTCATTTGCTGGTGTGCAAAAAATAACCATTAAAAGACCAAATCTGCTTAAGAAACAAGCAACAAACGTTTACCGAGAAAATGCGACAGAAGGCAAGCGGCGAGGGTGCCAGCAACGAATGTAAGATCCAACCGATGCGTGCTGACAACAGCCAGAATGCCAATGTACATAAATACAATACCCTCACAGATGGAAGACAATGTTTGCAGCAGATATTTCACAGTGCTCTGTGACTTCATAGACATATTTGGCTCCACACAGTGTTTCATCACAATTGTGCAGCAGATACACCTAACAGCCAACACAATGCATGTTATTTAACACACAATAAAACAATAAAAACAGTATAAATTTCACCCACACAAAGCAACTTCATGCTAAATTAATCAAGCTCCACTTCTACAGCAACTCAAAAGACAGTTAACGATATCATATGGAGGACAAACATACTGTTAGCAACTAAACATATTTTATCAGATACCATCATCACGTTTAAACAAGTAACCAAAGTAATTCAGTTTGAGGCAAAATCGCTGACAGATGCTGCTCTCTGGTGAATCACAAGTAAGCAAATGCAACTTTTTTTCGTTAAGGGGTTCAACCCTCAAATTTCCCCTTCCCTGGAAGATCACGAACCCCATGTAACAAAATGTGTCACTGGACCCTGCAAGAGTACCTGCCAAATGGCATGTAAATCTGTTGAATGGTTTACGCAAGGTGCACATGTGTGACAAACAACAGACGACAGACAGAAAGACAGACCATGCAAAAGAAAAACAGGTAGGCCCCTAAGGTAGGTGAAATTGCTGTACCGGGAATGTGATTTCACCTAATAAAAATGAAACAAAAAAATTAAATGTTACATACGACAAGATTCCAGAGAAATGAAGCATCTCAGCCACACAGAAAGACACGTATCCGCATACAAAGACAATCAGAGGTTGAATAACTGTGACACGATTTGTAAAACGAGATGCAAAGCCAGCAGCGAAACCAAACATAATTCCAATCAGTGGAGACACCAATAAATTAACAGCCACTGACAAAAGACATGCAACCACATCCTCATATAGAATGTTCTTCACACCCACTGTACTAAGCCTGTTAAAAGCTTGATACAGCACCTAAAACATCACAATAACAAGTCACAGTATCACAGGACATCTAGTTAATTGTGTAACCATTCTAATATCCACGTTATGAGTTTTGCCTCTGTCTGTCCACTGTCACACTACAAAATCGTAACTCGAAAACAAGTGGGTTAGAACAACCCAAATGTGTACAAATGATCACCAGAGTGGAACTAACCAGTTTTAACTGTCACCGATCAAGCAACCATCAAAAATGTACAGAAAAAAGTGCATATCTAGCATGTTTACGAAATGAGCATATCAACTACATTCTATCGGCATGTGACACCCTATAACCATTACCTTCTGCAAAATCAGCTGGTAAATTATTACTAAACAGCTGAGTGCAATCTGTATATTCAATCTGATAAGCCTAAATTACAACAACTATTTACAATTACAAAGCCATAATTACGATATTTTAAGAAGAGATTCAATACAATGGTTCAGAAAATTGCGTAGCTCACAGATTCTTCACGAGGTCGTAAATTGCTTACCACAGCTAGTCCATTATTCAACAGAGATTCTCCCAGTGCAACAACAGTCAGCAGTTCCTTTATGTGAACTTCACCGAAAACTGCAGAAACCGCAGCCGGATCAATGGATGCCAACAACGATGCAAAAACAAGAGTGTGTACCGGTGCCAGCTGAATTAACACACCAATCTTGCCGAAACCCCAGATCATCAGTCCCACAACAAATGTATTCCATACAGTACTGACGATCACAAACAGCAAGATCACACCGATGTTGTCATAGAAAGCCCGATGAGGCAAAACGTAACCACCATACAGAATGATCCACGGCAGAAGAATGAGAAAGAATGTGGCTGGACTAGGAGTGTGTGATTCCGTCTGTCCAGCAGCAATCAGCAGCAAACCCATCACAGTGCCAATGGCAATAAGAAGACAGCTGTCTGGCACGATGGCGGCCAGTCGGACTTTAACGTGGAAGACTGTCACCAAACACAAAATAACACAACACAGTCAATAATCAGTTATGCAAGCAATTTGCAATTACCGTCATCACTGAAGACAGTAAATTCAAGAGTGCAACAAAACACCGCACTGGCGGCAGATTACTGCATCGACGACTGAAATGCTCACATCAAGCATGAAAATAGCTGCTGGCTGTTTCCCTATGCACATAATGCCCTATTTTCCTATCAGGAAATGGAAGTTAAAACAGAAGTTCTGCATCCAGAACGCCGACAAGTACAACTGTCCTATCACACTGGCTGCAGATTACCGCACCAGCAAGCATGGTGATTACGCGTCAACAGTTCTGGAGCCAGAACTTCTGTTTCCAGTCAGGATAAATCTGCAATGTTGGTGTCGAGAGACAGCCTGCAGCCGTCTGCAGCTGTCATGCTTGATGTACAAGCGTTCTAAATGCCAATATGTGGTAATCTGCTGCCGACGTGGTTGCTGCAATGTTTCGTCACACTGTAAATGCAACAATATCACATATGACAATGAACGTAATACACTCTGTAGTAAAAACACTATTCCTTTTGAATATTTTGATTCCATCTCATCTCAACTCTGTCTCATAACGTTATCATCTCGATATCATTATCTCATTCTGTTTACTTGACAGAACATGTCGAGAAACAAACTACGAATTTAGTGACAAAACAGTTATCAGCTGACCTAATTCGGCGACAGTGGACAGGACAATCCACAATGACATGACGAGCGGTGTACACAGAAAGCTGAAGAAGGCAAAACGCTGTTTTCTTGCTTCGTCCGGCGGCTCTGTCGCTGCGGCGGTGAGATAGTCGACGGACGTGGATCTGGATCGGTGACGAAGTAAAGGACTATGAGCGGACAACGTAGGGCCCACACTCTGTCGCCCCTTGACCTCGTCGTCGTCATCCATTCTGTTTCTCTTGTCGGTCGAACGGCTGATGGTAACACATACGTCAGCGTAGAGTAAAGCGGCTACCGATTTATCCACATTCATAATCCGAGCCAAGGTAAACTATAAAGTCAACACTACGTCCACACACTCGCACGTGATGTACATGCTCCGAGGACGAACTTCCTACAGCCTGCTAAGAAGTACTTCAAGGAGTCCATTCATGTTTTGTTTTGTTTGTACGTCTGACGAAAGTCACCACGTAGTACCAACTGATTTGACCTTTGACCTTCACAGCTGGTAGCCGTTCTCGAAGGTTGTAATTAGTGATGTGTGACACTTTAAATTTTTATTATACGTTGTACAGTTGTACTTGTATAACGGTTGTAATGTTCGGTACAACTTAACCGTACAAATATTTTTTATCTGTTGATACGGTTAGCACTTATATAATATATAAGTGCAAACTTATGGCATCAAACTGTATTATTTTATAATTTCATTGTCCGAGTAACCCAAAAGCAATATATACCGTTGAGCCATCACTAATTGGATTGTTGTGGGGCAGGTCAGGTCGGGTCACGGGGTTTTGTTTACATTGCGCAGGGAGGAGTAACTTTAAAAGTTTACGGTTTTCGTGTGTAACAGGTTTCATCTTTGTTAATTTTCAGTTGCAATGCCGTCTGCGATAGTTTTGCTGTCGGCGGGTGCGGAGGAAATGGAGACTGTCATAACGGTGGACGTACTTCGCCGCGGCGGGGTGAGACTGTCACCATTTTGAGGTCAAGGTCGTTGTAGGTCTTTTAATGAAGTGTTTACCGCAATACAACAATAGAGGGTG
>Ga0056128_1006965_pt1 | contig 14256 bp, 16 predicted proteins | sample WorMetLIZISLAND2_FD_71113 | JGI IMG/M metagenome (GOLD analysis project Ga0056128, IMG submission 71113) | Marine gutless worms symbiont microbial communities from Max Planck institute for Marine Microbiology, Germany - Olavius geniculatus... ... | reverse complement strand
ATACAAGTATTGTCCAGTATATTTTGTATACACGACTTCCATTCGTCATATTGTTGCTGTTCGTTATTATCATTTCTCCAGGTTTTTCTCGGTGCTTCCGAGTTGTCAGTTCCACTTTCGTACTTTCTGACTAGGATCCATCGCTGTTGCTTGAGTACTTTACATACTTCTTCCTTCGGCTGATCAGAGTTTATTGTGACCGTTATGGGTTTGTGGTTTGTTTCAATTGCTATTCCGGCTTTTATATCTAGTGGGCACATACAATCCTTCTTCATCTATGTGCATCTTCTGTATCCTCCATCGGCTGCCCGGAAGACTCTGGTTTCAGGAACCGTAAAGCTTTTCCATAAATTCGAAAAGGGTCATCCCGAACGAGGGCGCTAAATGAGAGAGGCTAGGTAAAATTTGCGATTTTTGTCCAATAAGTCGCTGTATCTCAGTAACGGTGGGAGATATGCCTACTATTAATCACTAATAGGAAGTCGTACACTGGCTCTCGATTGGCGCCGAATTCAATAACCTTGAATGACCATGAAAGCCAAAATACTGGGTTTTATGGATTTTTTTGGCGATTTTGGGCTGCGACACAAGTCTATATCATTCACAAGGTAACGCCACGGAACTATCGTTATGCGAAACTATCGTTATGTGATCCAGATAAAGAATTTAGTATTTGTATATTAACTTAGCGTGAACACCCCAACTGCTATAGGCTTTCGCGCGTCTCGTGAGCATTAGCTCAAATTTCTTGTTTGACTTGTTATTACATAATCCCGTATTGATCTTTCATCATTTCTTTGTGTATTTTTCCTTGTCCATAATCCAGTACACTTTTCGGTTGCATTCATTAGTTGCAAATTCCTCTTTTTTATTAGTTTTCGTATCCTTTTTCCTCCATGTGTGATTTCTGCATGGCTTCCTTTTATTCCTTGATCATCATTTCTTACTTTGACATTTAAATCTCCTATCCATAAGATGTGTTCTTCTTTCTGTTGAATTTCTATGATGATCTGTTCCCACATAGGCCTATCTATTTGTCGTGCTATGTCCTCTTTGGCTTCAGCTTCTCCTCTTTCCTGTTTTCCGTATGTTGTCATAATGTTTAGCGGACATCTGCCTTTGTCTACCGTCACAATGAGTATTTCTTCTGCTTCCAGTCTTTCATCTTCATCTTCCACACACTTTGCACTCCGTGATTTTTCTACAAAAATACATATACCACCTCCCTTTCTGTTATTCCTATTTTGGAATATGTCTTGTATCCTGCAACTTTTACATTTTCCTCCTTTTCACAGAATGTCTCATTAAAAATGACGAAGTAGGTTTGCATATATATCATATATATATTCGTTTAATGTAAAGTTGACAAGCACAACTTTTAACAACGCAAGCACAAGATACATAATAAATCTAAATCTAAAAAAAACATGCAAACGGAAACATCTCATAGTTTGTCCAAAAGCTAAAAACAATTTTAACGAAACTTACTTTTAAAACTATCGTCACAGACAGAACAAATAAGTGGATTCATGGCTAAAAACAATGAAAACAGACAAACGAATTGAGTAGGCCCTATAGTAATAAGTTTGTTAGCTAATGACCGTATACTAAAAGAAAGTTCATCGCCTATAAAATAATTAGTATAAAAAGCAGCGATTCGCAATATTCACATTCACATCAGTTCAGTTTACTTAGAATACTAGTAGTATTAGTTGGTGCGTTGCGTTAATACGAATATTTATACAGCATACGGACAAGAAAGTCTTTATCGTTTAGAAATTAAGTTTTATTGATCAGAGTCATTGAGTGAGAGCGGGCTCGAAGCTGATATGGTATGTCAGTCTTGTGAGGCAAGTATGGCTGGAGGATGTGGTTAGAGTTAATTTTCACACGGTGGAAAAAGTCATCGTCGGCGGTGTTGAACAGGTCGGTGATTCCCGGGATGTCGTCGCTGCAGTATCCGAACTGCTTGGCGCGTCGCAACAGAGAATCAAGACGCGCTCGGTCGGCAGCCGAACACATCCCCGACCATGCTGGCGCCGCGTATTGAAGCCTCGAGACGACTGTGGCGCGAAATACGTCGATTCCACAATCGATTGCACGATTCCACTATCTCGCTAATACTTTGCAGTTTACTCTTTAGTCCTCTTATATTACAAAAGAAGACTGTAATAGTTTCTTCTTGTTTTTTTCTTTTTCTTCTTTTTTCCCGTTTTCTTTGCATTTTTCTTTTTCTGGCGGGACTTACTTTCTCCGTGTAGCCCGCCGTACTGCTAAAAAATCTGTGACTCCGATCTCCTCATCATCATGCATGTACCGGTAGTTTGTTCCTTTGTTGCAGCCGGCTCTCTTTTTGTAATACCTAGGCCTACATTTTCTTCTCTCGATCTTGTCTTGCTGTGCATTTTGGCTTTCTGTAGTTTCATGAATGTACCAGCATCTGTTTCCCATGAAGCATTCTGATCTCTTTCCAAAGAAGCGACATAGGCCTACTTCATCTCTTCTTGGGATATGAACCATGCTATTGTATCTTGTTTGTTGCTTTTCATTCTGCAGATGTTGGTACCAACAGCTGTCGCCTCTGAAACAGCCAATACTCTTTCCGTAATACCGACAAGGTTCGGCTCTTTCTAAATTTTTATGATTATCTCTGTCCATGGATCCTTTTTCTGAAAAACCATCTGTCTATTGTTCTTCCTGGTAAGGATGCATGCACCTCCTGGTTTTTCATTTCTTTGTCTAAGTAATTTTGAATGTTTTCCATAGTAACTTCAGTCTGGATCTAGGAGTCCCTGAGTATTATTGACTGCTTCTCCATCTGAATGGACTGTAGCGCCTTTGTTTTGATTTCCATCATCTCAATCTCCTTTCTGGCAATTCCGATGTCCCTTTGCAGTTTTGTGACTTCTTCTATCATCTCGTTGTTGTCATCCTCTTCTCCTTTTATTATGACTTTCAGTTTTCCTATTTCCAACTTCAATTTCCTATAATCCTTTTGTTGCTGTTTGTTTTTCTCTTTTTCCCCCTCCAGCTTGCTATATGCATAAGTTTCTTGTTTTTCGTGCCACCGCTTCGCACATCTAGGCGTTTGTCTCTTTGTCCGTGTGCCCGTCATGCAGACTATGAAGCCCTATCAAACATGTAGTGTTAGCTAGGATCACGAAATCTTCACTGTAGCTGCCACAAGGATTTTAGTTTTTGTGAAAACATTTTTTTGCCGCTTGATAAAAGGGTCTTCTCGAACGAGAGCGAAAAAACGGTATCCGCTTAAAAAGTCCTGATTCTACCGCCCTTGGTTCGTCTAGCTTGAAAACGGTTGCAGATGGGCACAGAAATGTTGTTTAGCATAACTTAAGCTCTCGTGACAAACTTTTCAGGGATATCAACATCGATAACTTTGAATGACCTCAAACTTCCAAAATAGGAGGTTAGTGCATTTTTCGTGATTTTGGGCTGCAGCACACATTTTAACAGTATTCCTAAAATGGCTGAAAATAAACCAAGAAAATGAGCAAATAAAATTTTTAGCATCAAACGTAAATTTTAACAGTCCAAGTTCCGAACTCTTATGGGCCTAGGAAGGCCTGCGCAAGCGGGCGTCAAAAAGGGATACCAACTGAAAAGTGGTTATTTCACCGATATTGGCTCGTCTAGCGTAAAAACGGTTACACTTAGGCTCATTATAACAAGCATTAATGACGAGCTTTTTAACGGTATCAAGATCGATGACCTTGAATGATCTTAAACCCACAAAATAGAGATCTTTGGTGTTTTTGTGCAATTTTCGGCTGCAGCGCACGCATACTCTTCAAGAGTGAATTGCGACAAAATGGACCAATCAGACCAAAAAACCTGCAAACAGTAACTGCTATAGGCTGTCCCAAACTCGCACATCTTATGCGCTTTTTTCCGATTACCTGTTTTAACTTCACAACCAGTGGCCGAGTTAGCATCATTCCGCATCAGCTATTCTGTTTTGCATAACGTGATCTTGCGCATTTTCTTACTTATTTACTTTAACTGTTTACGAAATATAAATAGCTATTCTATAGCTGTATGTTTTGTTGACGTTTACAGTATTTGTCTGATAATGTTCACTTACAGCGAGTAAAACAGGATTTAATATCAGTATGTTATGTTTAATGATACTCGTCTTATGTATTATGTTTTTGTTGTCTTGGGTATTTCCTAGTTGTCTAAATTTAAATACATTTGTTAAAATGCAGACTGATTTTTACGTTTGCGTGCCACGCCCATTTGCATTCACCGAATTCACCGAAGCCACCAGAATTACTGGTGGCCTAAGTAAGCACAGGCAAAAGCCATATAACGCTTACTATTTTAATAACTAAGGTTAACTATGTGTTTCCGGTTGCAGTTCTCGTTTCATACAATTTTTACATTTATTTATTGTATTACTAGTTACACACACGTCAGACAGTGCATTCCAGTGATCAATTACTCTGTTGCTAAATACATACTTTCTAAAATCTAATTTACTGCGTTTTTATATAGTTTCTTTGAATGACTTTTTTGACCTTCATCATATGTAAAAAATAAATTTCATTGCAAATTATAACAACCATTAATAATTTTAAATGTTTCTAGTAAATCACTCCTATGCCTTTTTTCTAATGTCATTACATTTAATTTTTTAATACGCTCTTCATAATGTAAATTTTTTACACTGTCAATTAATTTAGTTGCTTGACGTTGAACTTCTTCAACTAACTCAATATCCTTCTGATAATACAGGCTCCAAATTGGTACACAGTACTCTAAATGTGGTCTTACAAGACTTTTATACAAAGGCATAATAGTTTCCTTAGATCTATCAGTAAAATTTTTTTTATTATCCCAAGCATCCTATTAGCTTTTTTTACTGCCTGACCACACTGTTTATCCCACTTCAAATCTTTACTCACAATTACTCGCAAATCCTTTTCTTCATCTACTGTTTCTGATTTATTGCCACACATATAGTAGTCAGCGTGACAGTTGCTATATCCAACGTATATAATCTTACATTTGTCAACGTTAAATAGCGTCTGCCAGTCTGCTGACCATTTTACCAAATTCTTCAATCATTACGTAAACTTTCAATGTCCTCCTGTGAGTTAACAACCCTATATATTTTTGTATCATCGGCAAATTTTAAAACTTTACATGCAACTCACACATCTATGTCATTAATATAAATTAAGAACAAAATTGGCTCTAATACCAAACCTTTTGGAACTCCACTTAAAACATCATTCCAACTGGAACACTGACCATTCAATGTAACTCTTTGCTTCCAACCAGATAGCCAATTTTGTATCCACAGTAACAACTCACCTCTAATACCATGTGCAGCTCACTTATGTAGTAATCGCTTAAACTGTGCAATGCATGTGTCAATTGATAAGTGGACATCTTATTCAGCTTCCATATCATGACAAGAGTATTTGTCAAGTCCACAGAAAATTTGGCTTTATGAAAATCCAAAAGCATTTTGCTGCAGGGAATTTCTAGAGGTTGATTTTATAATTTTTAGTGATTTCAGTTTGCACCTGATCTTGATACTCTTCAGAACAGATACATACTTACTATAAAATAGAACTAACGATCATTTTACTACAAAGCATGAAAGCAAGTATTTTTGTTATTTCTCAGATGATGTAGATTGGCTAAAGTCTGTACGAATGATGTATGTAGGACAGTGGTACAACATGAGCTGGTGGGATGCAAAGGGTTTTACAAGCCTTGCCACCCAAGCGCTGAAAACTGCACAGAAGAAGATTGACAAAGTGCTTGACATCAAAGAGGAGGAGGAAGGCTTTGAACAAGGTAGTCAGGGTATTTGTACTGAGTCTTATTATGCTTCTAACTTCTGAATCAAATCAATTAAAAGCCAAGTCGCATGAAAAAATGATATTGGATGAATATGTGTAGAATGTAATACTAATTTATAATATGCTGATCCAATGAAATGAAAACAACACTTTACATCAGTTTAAATAAAAATTTGGTAGGCCAGTCGAATATAACCAAAGGTACCATTGTGCTGATGATGTCACAAACGTAACACCTTGTTTACATTCCCATTGAAAACAATGGTGAAACTGTCAGTTTTTATAACAATAATATCGGACTTATTCAGTCAATGATGCATATCTGACATCAGTTAACTGATATTATTGTTGTTGCATTTACAACTAGAGGTGCGTGTAGACTTTGGCTGGTTGCTATGTATGGCTGGATACGAATCGTGTTATCTAGCTAATTTACCGTACTTTACAAGCCGCTAATGGCTATGACAACAAAAGCCAAGATTGACGTTTTAAGATATAATATTGTAGTAAACACACAATAATACGCAGTAACAGTTAGCTCAGACAATAATCTAAATATTTCTACGTAAAATTTCTGTCTAACTATACATTTAGTTGTTCTTTAATGCAACAAAGCAAGCAGCTTAGCAAGCAGCATACGTATACGCCCGATGATGGCTGCCATCAATTCAAATTCCCCCAGCTTCTGCCGCCGTCGTTCGACGTCCTAAGTATCTGCTGATGTCATCTGTTGTTGGCTGAAAACGATCTCAACATTGGGTCGCATGGTTCACTTCACGTTGTCCCGGAATTACCTATAAATTCTCAGTTTTCAACAACACCTTACTGCCAGGTCATTGAAGGCTTCATGTCCACACGCCGAATCGTCAGATTCGATTCAATCAGCACATTCAGCGTTCCACGTAGCCCCTCTGTCAAACTACGACCACCTTCAAGGTTTTCAATATTTCAATACTAATTTTCACGTGAGAAATGTATCGTTTCTTACTTTAAAATCCACATTTGTGAGCCTATCAATGGCTCATAACATATCATCACTTGAAATTATATCCTGTAACTCCCGTTGAAGATGGTGATGCACGGATTCTCAGTTCTGTAAACATTTAATTCTGGCAGTGTTCCAGTGTTGTGGTTGATGCCCAGGACTGGCAGGAAGCAAGCAAGCGTTACAGGTGTGGAATAACATATATTTACTATTATCCTACGCCAGCTTTGCTATGAAATATTGGTGTGCACATTTCACAACCTTACAGTGCGTGATTAGAAAAATTATAACTATGTACAGTGTACACTGTGTCTCAAAAAACATCGCCAAATTTTTTGACTGTATCTTGGGAACCAATTATCAGATTTTGATAATTTTTTGTACGAATATTCATGACACAACTTGCCATCAAGCGACCATTCAGTTTTCCACCACTACCTGGGCAAAACACAACCAGCAAAATATCACTTTTTTGTCCAATGCAATATGATTGCTTAATTAACATAACGCGTAAAACACATTTTGTTTACATTTCTGACGGCTGACATTTCATCCAGTTGTCCATTTTTCAACTGCTTGTAGTAAAGTTGTTTGAAGTGTTTGCCCACTATGCGAACACAGGCAATGAGTTGCTTTCTCCATTCATTGACAGCAGTATGGATAAAGTTCTGCTTCAGACCAATGCAGGCTGTACCAGTTGCTTCTGGACTTTTCAAACATTCCTAAACTTCATCTGGTAGACACACTGCTGCATGACAGTTAAACTTTGTAATAGACCAGATGTTGGAGCCCACAGATTAGGATAGATGGAATTTATTGACGTTTTTTCAATTCATTTTAACATGTATTATGCTTGGTTTGCTTTCCTCGGATAGTGCAAAAGCAGACGTTGGGTGAGGTGGAAACTAAAACACTTATTTAATAGCCAGTTATGTCAGAAATATTTTTTGCCAAAAATTATTAAAATCCGCAGATCTTTTATCAAGTTACAACTGATAATGTCAGGGATGTTTTTTTTCAGGTTTTCTGTTTATTTCAACACATATTTCGCTTGATCTGCTTCTTCTATGTAGTGCAGAAGCATACATTGGGTGAGGTGGTAAACTGAATGGTCATTTGATGGCAAGTTGTGTCAGGAATATTCTTACCAAAAATTATCAAAATTTGATAATTGGTTTTCAGGTTACAGTCAAAAATGTTGGGGATGTTCTTTTGAGACACAGTGTAGTGAAATACCATGGTTTTATTTGTGAAGTGTTTTTCTGAGTCAATTTCAATGGTAATTCCCATTAGATTAGACGTGCATTGAGTTCTGCATTTGCAGGAGTTACTGTGAAGGAGTTACTGTGAACTTCTGCAGCTTCCGACCACATAAACTCTCAGCACGTTATACAATAATGCTCACTTCACTGAATTTTAGTGTATAAAATGAACTAAACATTTATAAAACTCAAATAGAAAAACCTCAGTAACTGTGTATGTAATAAAACTGCTAAATATTTCTTTCGGTTATGAATGATGTCACAATCCGAAGATGGCCGATAGCAACAGTATGGTGAAACATGAGGATTTTGCACTTTTAAATCTATTTTTTATGGTAAAGGGATATATTAGCAAACAAAAGATTACTAAATATTGACAAACTAGCATGTGATGAAACCATTTAGCACTTTATAACAGTTACGTAAAATGATGTGACTTGGACTTTAAGGAAAAGAAGGCTTAGAACAAGCTAGCCAGTCACTGAGTTTTAGTTGGTAATCTTTTCTTCTGGTGACATACGAAATCTAAATAAAATTGGTACCACATTGTTTTTATCAATGTCTTAAGTCACATTTTGGTTACATTATAGTAAACACTGCTTGTTATTGGTGTGGGCTTCTATGGCTTATGTAACTGAGCTGTTGTTGCTTTCTTCTGGCGCTCGATCAAGGATCATACGTTACCGGCCTCAGTAAGGCCAGCATCTCTCAGGTAACTGAGTGCTACTTCGGGTTCGTTGAACAGAAAAGTGATGGGATCATCCTCATCGAAATGGTGGCTGTGTGCATCTTCCAATACCGGATGTTCAGTCATTAAGTGTACCAGCGTCTCCTCTGCCTGACCACATCGCTGACATGTGGCTGGTTCAGGCTGGTCTTGGTTTCTCGTTATTCTATTGCGGTACCATGCCAACTTTGGTGTATGTCCTCCTGTAGGAAGACGTGAAAGCAAAGTCCTTTGTGAAGGTGTAAAGTCCTTTTCTTTATCTCTGTTCACATATGTGGCATGGGGTACTGCTGGCTTGGCCATCTTACTCCATTTGTGGGCACAGTGATGACGGATAACTGTTTTAGCAGTGCTAAAGTCCACTGGTGCTGCTGACTGTGGTAATGTGAAGGCATCCTTCACAATACTGTCAGCCCGTATGTTTCCGTCTATCTAGCACTGACCAGGGATTCACTGAAACGTCATTTGTGCGTTACCACCTGCTGCTATTTGCTCAACCAGTAAAAGTATGTGGTGCACAATGTGTGCACAAACTAAGTGAAATTCATTTGCTAGTGGTCAGATTGTTTTGTTTATTGTTTGATCTCTGTTTCTGTTCAACAGTTGTGAGATAGTAGTCAGTTATCTTAACAAACTGTCAGGACATTGGTACAATGTTGTGATTTTTAATAAATTAATATCTGTTCTTATGTTCTTATGTGAGAACGTTTATTTGCCCAAACTGTGGTCACTTTTGCAGATGGCAGCTCTGCTGTGTCAGCAACATCCAGAACAGCGAATATCTCTGCAGTGGACAACAGGCTGGCAGAAAGTGATGACAGTTTTTTCAGCACTTGGTTAGCTTCGTCATCACAGTCACAGGAAGCTGGTCATAGTCCATCTGGCAGCAGGTCTCCACCATCTCCAAAGCATCCACCATTAAGGCAGACCCAGTCTGCCAGTTTAAAGACAACCAAATTGTTCCCAAGAACCATCCAGTCTGAAACTGCAGACCATAGAGATGAAGCTTCAGATGCTGATAAACAATTTCACCATGGATCTAGTTCGGAACGGTCTGCTGTTTTGAAATTGGATGAGAAGAAAGTCACACATCCCCTGATGCAACCTATCAGTGTTAATATCTCCAACAGTAGGCAAGCCAAATCAGAGAACACCAATGTGGCAGGCCTTCTTATATCCACCAATACAGATGAGACGGCCAACACCAGTTTGTTTGATGAAAATGTTGCACTGGATAAGGAAAGCTCTTTGGATGTTAGAAAAAACGATCTGCCTGAGACAAGTGTGGATCTTTATGTAAGTGAAGATGGAACAGATGGGTCGAGGGATGAATACAGGTCAGTGTTGTCTGCTGAGTCAAATCCAGAACAACTTGATACATCAGCATCATCGAGACATTTTAACAGCCAGTTGTCCAGCAGCATTTTGTCTCCGGAGCCTGATGAATTGTTCGGGATGGAAGGTGACGTCCAGCCTGAAGGTGGGTGGAGTGATAATGCAGAAATGTGGCTGTCTTCTACCATTGACTTGCCAGAGGCTGAAACTGCTGACATTTCCACTGTGGAGAGCTTGACAACAACAACAAAATCTGTAGGTCAAACCGATGATGGAAATGTTGATCTTCAGGCTGATGTGGTTGATAGCGTGGTGGACGAAAGTGAGCAGATAAGTGATGAAACTTCAATGAACATTTCCACAGACATGTCGAACGTGTTGTCAACAGATTCGGATGTTAAGCCCATTGGAGAAACTCCATCCCTGGAAGGAAGTGTAAAGGAGATTTCTTCACTCGAAGGAAGTCTTGAAGCAAGTGCTGACGAACTGTCAGAAGGTAACACGATCGTCCTTGTATTTTTTATGTATTTGATCATAACTTTGGCAAGGTAAGAATAGCTATTCTGCCAAAGTGTGTTTTGTCGACATTTACGATTATGTGACTGCATGTATTAGTAATCTAGCGCAACAGGATTTAATATGAGCATTTTATTGTTTACTGAATTTTTATAAAGTTGTATTTTAGTGTATTATTTAAATCGAAATATATTTTGTAGAATACAGACTAATTGTGCATGTTTACAGTTATTTGTGTGCAATATTTGTTTGCCATTTGTGTTGTTCACACTGCAGTTCATTAGTTCATATTTTTACTCATATGTTATTTATTTATTTGCATTTAAATCAGACCAACATTAACTCAGGTAAGCAAACAGAGTCACACAAATGATGCACTCTGTGCAGTCCGTTGGACTTGAAGTAAACGTGTTTGGTGGTAATTGATGTCGGAAGGTAACAAGACCATCATTGCGGAGGATTCGGACGTCTACTGTGACGACACTGATGTTGATGAAATGCAGATGTCTGGAAATGCAAGATCTACTATCCGTCACGAACATTCCACATCTCTTCAGAGTTCCTCGACCGCTAGCAGTGAAACTATGGGCAGAGAACATGCTTCCGTCATCTGCCAGCTGGAACAGGTCACTCTCGTCAGCTCACTGAAACTTGTAGCCATGTTTTGTTAAATTTTTAAAAATTTGTATTATGTCACATCACTCACATGTTAAGGAGTGGACTGTTTTTTTTAATATTTCATGATGTTTTGTATTCTCACCATCGCATATTACTTCTGAGCCATCACTCTTTATCTGCAGGAAGCATCTGAGGACTTCTCTCTTCTGTTGTTAGTACACTGATTTGACACTTTGCTGTTTTATTATGGTTTTTATGCCTGACCACAGGTACTGCTATAGAGTGTATTAGCGATGGTAATTCTGTCCATCTGTCTGTCCATTACGACTCGGTAGTGAGATAGAGACTTTGGATTTTCACCATGTAATAGCTTAGAGTCTTTAGTATTTTGTGACAAAATTCCATGCTGCTGGGTGACGGTATTCCCCTCGAACAAGGGTGTAAAAGGGCACCCCCTAAAAGTGGTTTTTTACTACTATTGGCTCATCTAGCATAAAACAGTGGCAAATAGGCACAGACATGCTGCGTATCATAACAAGCACTGGTGCCAAGCTAACTTTTTAGTGGTATTATCATGTAGGACTTTGAACAACTTTGTACCTCGAAAATAGGGGTTTTTATTGATTTTTTTGCAATTTTTGGCTGCAGCATGTACTTTAAGAGTAAATTGCAACAAAATGGATGTACCAGTAGATAGAGCAAGACAACCTGTGAACAGAAACTGCTATAGGCTGTTGCATGTCTCATAAGCATTAGCTAGATTTCTTGTACAAATAGTGCTCATTATTTAGGCAAGTTGAATTTCTTGATAATGGTGATGATACTGTGCAGTCATTCTGTTGAAGAAATATTTGATTTGGTTTGCTATGAACAGCCTTTATCGGCTCACAGTTCTGATGACAGTGAACCAGGCGAGATTTCACCTCCTGGTGAAAACTGTGTTAAGAACCTGCTGGAAGAAGCAATGGCTGACAATAGTGTCAAGGACTCCATGCGTGTTGACTTGGGTGGTAACAGTGGCCATACATCGGCGGACGAAATTGACACGACTACCAGCTCTGACATAGAGATTATCTCTCACACTTCGTCGATGAACGGCGGTCGTGGAACCAACACTCAGGGTGCCTCCCGACCACTTGATATTTCACCGAGACACAGCAATATGTGGAACTCTCGGTCTGCTTACAACGTGTCGAGTGGTCTGCATCGACGCTCGGACAGTGGCTCAAGCGCCCAGAGTCTGCAGAGTCGTACCGAGGAGGACTTTGCAAGCCCAGAGGCTGATCACGGTCGAGATTACCCGACCAGCCGATCCAGCCGTGATTCTCGCAGACATCTCACCAAGCCTGATCCAGGTGGATGAACATTTGTTACCATTTCGTCTGTGCATGATTTAGTTTTCCCCCCATGCTTGACATCATTTTAGTACGAAGAATTTTATTGTCCAACCTCTGCATAACTGTTGTTATTGTGTAATTGCCTTATTGTTCTGTATTCAGTGATTCATTTTCTTTGATTTTGTTCTGATTTTTTTTGTATTGTGCTTTCTTGCAAGAATATGCATCTGACACATGTTCAGTTAACTGTTTACTTACTTACTTTCTTACTTAATTAGTAGAATTGCTTTACTGATGATGTGATTCAGATGTTGCATTTACTTACTTACTTGCATGTTTTCAGTTGTCTTTTTCAGTTGTTTTTCTTTTTATGTTGCTTTTTATGATTTTTTGTTTGCTATTAGCACTTATTTTGAGGACCCTGCCAGACATGTATTAACTACACAAATGACACAAAGGAAGATGCTCATGATGTTCTTTGTGTTATATTTTATTATTAATTGTTCTTTTTACACACGAGAGCTAGCATCGCTATAGCGCATATTAGCTATGGTAATTCTGTCCGTTCGTCCATTTGTCTGTCACAGCCTGGTCCCATTTCAAGACTAGGTGAGATACAGACTTCGTGTTTTCACCGTATGATAGCTTAATGTCTTTAGTATTTTGTGACAAAATTTCATGCTGCTGGGTGAGGGGGTCCCCCAAATGAGGGGTGAAAGAGGGGCACCCCAAAAGGCGTTATATTACCGTTATTGGCTCGTGTCATGTAAAAAGAAATTTGAGCTAATGCTCACGAGACGTGCGAAAGTTTATACCAGGTTCTGTTTGCAAACTGTCAGTCTATCTCCAGCCATTTCGTCCCGACTTTTACGGGGGTACCGCTCTTTGATGCCTTTTTGCGCAGGTTTCCTTGAACCTAGAAAATCGAGACTTGGACCGTCGAAATCTACGTTTAGTGCTGAAAATTTAATATGCAGCTTGTCCATTTCTATCTCAATTGGTTTCGGCACAATTCGCTTTTGAAATCTGTCTCACAGCCCGAAATAGCCAAAAATCCATAAAACCCCCTATTTTAGCGTTCAAGGTCATCCAAGGTCATCGAATTAGGTGGCAATCGAGAGCCAGTGTATGACTTCCTATCACAGGCTGAATGGTAGTTCAAGCCCTGTGTTAACGGCGACTTCTCTTTCTTATGGGAAAGCCAAAAATTCGACCCCCCACAGAATCAAAACCCCTGACCCGATTGAAATAAAATTTGGCAGGGTTGATTACGTTGGCGAGGGGACCCGTCATGCAAAATTTTATGCAAATCCCTCCAAGGGGGGCTTCCCGGCAAATGGGTGAAATATACGCACAAATTTTTGTAGCTATATACCTTTTTTTCAGAAACTCACCTACAGGTCAGACCCTTCAGCCGATTTTTGCGCGCGATGACTCAAACGACGCGGTCTCGCGCAAGGATGTGCCTTTTGGGGGTTAAAAAATTTGAAATTAATATTTAACGTATTTATTCAAAAAATTTTAAAAAATTACAATGGGGCTTATGGGGAAAATTAAACAATTATTAAAACGGTCATAACTTTGGCTGTGTATAAGATAGAGTCGTAATTTTTGGTTCTAGGGTATGGTTTTCGGGGATGGC
>Ga0056128_1006964_pt1 | contig 14256 bp, 2 predicted proteins | sample WorMetLIZISLAND2_FD_71113 | JGI IMG/M metagenome (GOLD analysis project Ga0056128, IMG submission 71113) | Marine gutless worms symbiont microbial communities from Max Planck institute for Marine Microbiology, Germany - Olavius geniculatus... ... | reverse complement strand
GCACAGCATGCGGGAACGGAGGGCGCCACGTCCAGCGAGCACGCATAATAACAGGCCGGTCTGGCGCCGCCGGCTGCATAGCAACACTCCGCATCGCTTGCTGCGGCTGCTGCAGCGGCTGAGGATGACGCCGGTGACGGCGACTTGCCGATAGCGACGTATGACATCATCGGTGACGTCATTGGGTTGGTGCCCGTCGAGTCGCCGCTGCAGTCCAGCGTAGACGCGTCAGCCTTCATCCGCCTGCTCGAAAAACAGTCGCACACACGCACATATGCACTGTACCCAGCTAAATAAGTAAGCAAGATCGACTATAGTGTCAGAAACAAGTGGGTTTTGAACTTGGACCGGAAGGCAGCTACGGAAAGTGCGGAGGTGACGTATTCAGGCTTACACTTTATTTAGTTTTCAATAGGGATCTATGCAAATGTTTATCAGGCATTTTAATGCTACGTTTCAGGAGTGTGAGCTTTGGAAAATTGTAAAACAGTACGACAGACGTAAATTTAAAGCATAAGTATAACACGGATCTATAATTTTAGTTCTGCAAAAAATCCTCAGTGGGAGGTTGGACTCTCTAAAACTCCCACCCCTGTTTACTAATCCGGATCCAGATCCTCCTGTGTGAGATATGTCATACAAAACGTATCGGACAAATGTTTCTGTCGCTGAATATATAGCCGCTACAGACAACACTAAGCGAACACGTCCGGTCGTTTTAACTTTTAAGTAACTGTTAGCGAAGTGGTCATACAGTATTTTCGATGTTTCAATAAAGTCATCGTATTGTAATAGCGGCAATTCTTCCTCGTTGCCCGATAGCTCGAGAGTGACGTTGGCTGTTGATATGATAATTTATTTGGTATAATTGCCAGTAAGCCCACGGTGACAAGAAATGAAACGTTTCAACAAATAATATTCGGCGGCATTTTTCACATCACATAATTTTTACATTGAAGTCAAAACTGTTTTAAATATTAGTAGCATTTATTATAATTACCTCGTAAATTCGACGAATAAATGATAACTTCATTATCGAATTATCCTAAGAAAGTACACCGAAGTGCCCAGTACCAAATATCGCTAACGACGTATTGCAGAAAGCTATATAGCACGACACTTGGCAAACCAGCTACAGTGTAGACCACCTACCTGTTAATCTGCGGCCAAACGATGAAAAGCAGACCACCGCCAAGAAATATACCGAAAGCGACACCGACGGCAACAGCTATTAGAATACCTATCAACACAAAAACATCCCGATCGCATGCCACAAATGCAGCGAGAATAAGACACAATCAGCAAGTGTTTGTTTTATCCACTCTTGAGAAAAACTACGTATCACTCAGAACTAAGTTAAGCCTAGTTTACCATATCCTAACACAAATACAATGTTACCTGACACTAAAGTAATGTAAATGAGCTGAACAATTTTTACGCGGAAAAAATTCTAAGCAATTGCTAAACTGGCAAAAGAAACTTTTAGATGGTCAGTTTTTGGCGCACAATTTATGCGACAATGTTTATTTTATAGATTAATGAAAAGCAGACATTTGGTGACGGTGCCTTCACGGTCTGCACCAGAACGGCCTTTTGAAACTGCTACAATAAAAATCTTTAAAAATGGTTTGTATTATGGGTCAAGAAGTATCAACAGTATATTTTTTATAATACGGGTGTAGAATGCTACGATCTAAGGCTTAACGGCTGCTGCAAGAAGACGACATTGAAGCAGACGATTTAGTTCTTACCGACAGACAAAGATGACTCGGTCTCCGTGTCAGTGCTGGGCGTCGACCGCCGGTTACCTGACCAGTCGCAAGTTCGCAGCAAAACACCGACATTATTATGCGGCCATCCTTCGTAACAAAAGCTAAAAAAAGATGAAGGTGCTGTATAGCTTTTAATAGAAAACTCATCACAGAGATATAAGGCTTCTCACATGCCATATGGCATCACACAGTGCTTGCTACCTGCCACCCGCCACGGGTACCAGAGATTTGGCATCAATCGTAAAATCTGTACTGATTTACGGTTTTGCCTAATGAAAAATAACGGGCATTACTTTTTATCTTAAAACATCGCATTTATCTAAAAATTGTTATCACTTTTATTAATGTCACTGAAGTTTATTAATTATATATTATAATTATAGGCCATGTTGTTTTGAAGGTTTATTTCCCCTTTAAGCTGTATCGATCAATCAATCCAAGTTTATTTAGTTATACAAATTCACAACTATATAATAAAAGATATACAGTTTAAAACATAAAAGAAAAAACACACACATAAATTCAACTAATTTCTTGTTGGCGCTGTGCGCCATACACATTCACTTACTTAGTTACTTACTTACTTACTTAACATGAATCCTATCTAATACACAAGCATACTCAAAAATCATTGCAAAATTTTGTACATGACCTATAAAACACTGACTTGCAAAACGCACACAAAACTTATGATCTGAAAATGACCAACGAAGGTAGCTGCAAATCGAGAAATACTTTGATCATAGCATCGCTCGCGCTTTGTGTAAGGTTACAAAAAACGTTTTCTTCATACGCTTATTATAAGCGGACTTAAATTAGCACAATTACTGTTCGCGGTAGTGACGACAATATTGTTTTCAACACTGTTGCTAAGATTTCTGTTTTTTGTTCGTTTCTCTGTATCATGATAACTCATAAACTGCTGCACTTAGTTTGATAAAATTTTGCGTAAAAATGTATCTCAACAGCCGCAAGAATCCTATTAAATTTCAAGGTCATAGGTCAAAGGCCAAAGTCGTAGGATCGGATTTTTTGACGCTTTACCTGCCACCCGCCACGATAAGACTATACTGCTAACAGCTGCTGCTAAGCCGACTGCTATTGACCGACGCTGACGTCATTGGTACAAATATCGCAGCCTGCCAAGGCGGCTACCGCGGACAGATTTAGCCTTGCGCAAGGTTTGACAGTATAGTTAGATGTTAGTATCTAACCGGTGTTTCCGGTGAGAGCTGCGGTGGTGGAGCAGTTAGTGACGGGGACTGTTGTGGAACGCCAGACATCACCATCACAGACAAGTGTCCAGGCCGTGTCCGTGTCATTACAACGCACTATCACTCGATCAGCGCTGACAGACTGCACCCATGACCGAACAGGCGCCGCCACCGATCCACAGCCAAACACTAGAAACACACAGCTACAAAACCTTTAAAAAATTTGTGTTTTCGGTTGCAGCCGAAAAAAAACTAGGGACGGGGTGAGGCGGCAAATTTTTTTTATTATTTATTTTTGTATCATGACGTGTCGTGTAGTATTATCAAACAACTCATAAAAAACAAACTGACACACTAAGTATTACTTTCGAGAACTTAAGGAAAGTTACTGCAACATTTCAGACAAGATGCAAACAGTATTTTTCAGTAAAACTTCGAAAGCATACTTAAAACTGCACAGATATTTTTAAAGGTCCAATAAAAAATTTAGGGTCGCAGGTTTTTTTCTAGAAACAAACGGTAACCAGAAGCACAGGTTTTTAAAGACCCTACAGCAGTCACTCAGCGGTGTGCGGTGATTTAGACGAGAATAATACCCCGTTTACACGATCGAGCAAACATCGAGCAAACGTCGAGCAAATGTATTCAAAATACGCGTGTTAATTGCTCGACGCCTGCTCGACGTTTGCTCGACGTCTGCTCGACGTCTTCTCGATGTTTGCTAGCATTCATCCAGCTAGCTCGACGAGCTATGGTAATTAGCATGCTAATTAGAAGGGTGGACGGGTTGTAATTGAAAGACCTACTGTATATAACACGTGATCAGCTGTGGGCTAAGCCTAGGCCTATATTTGAGCCAGGGGGCGGGGTTCCATCAGGGCTGCTTGATGTGTGCACGATGTTTGCTCGATCGTGTAAACGGGGTATAAGGCTCAACAGTAACTAGCTAATCCATGCTGCATGTGTGGCAAAATTCAGAACTTTCGTTTACTATATTTCAAAGCCAACTTCGCCAATGTTTAAATTGCCGGGAGAGAGAGAGTGTCGGGGAGAAAGGTTGAACCCCCGACTGTTTTTCACCCCCCCTTTAACACATTGTCAGCTATATAATAGATATGTATACACAATTTCCATCACAATTTTAGTCCAACTCCGACAGTCAAAAAATTTAACCCTAGCTAGATTTTCACAATTCCAACACTAAACTCAGTTTTCCATCCCTACCAGGTTAATACATAGGGTGTTTACATGATCGAGCAAACATCAAGCAGACGTCGAGCAGACGTCGAGCAATTAACACGTGTATTTTTAATACATTTGCTCGACGTTTGCTCGATGTTTGCTTTATCGTGTAAACACCCTATTAAGTATAGATAAATCGAGAACCGGCCTGTCTGGATTTGGTTATGGCGAAGCGCGTTTATCTACATCTGATCCCATATGGCAGATCAGGCTCCGTAACTCTGAGATGGGTTTGCCATTGAAGAGCTATACCATTTAACCATTCAACCATATATCAACGCAAACGGCTTTCGTTATATGTCTGAATTCACGAGGGCGTCGCAGTTTAACGCTAAGAGATAAAAAAAACCACAGACATCTCTTGTCGGCTGTTTTCGCTCTGCGAGTGCTTTTAGTTGCTAATGCCATTAGTGCTCGAAGCAGCTATACTATTAGCTTAAGAGCGCACTGCGGCGGACGTCCGAATTCTATTAGCATACCTTCGTAGAGCAGCAGGTAGGCAACGTCATCGTGGGTGGGCGTGATCAATGTGATGCTGAGTGGCCCGGATGTGTTGGATGTGTACAGCGGCCTGGTCAGTGGCTGGTGGTCAGTCTGATGTCCAGTCAGACTGGACAGGTCGACGAGGGTCTGGTCGACTTCACTACATACTGTGAGCGCCGAGCGTCTACCGGCCTCACTGACACTGCCTAGCTCAGTGCACCTACTACTGTCACGTGACAGTTTCACCGCACACACACACGCACACACACGGTGGTTTGATGGCGCAACGGTAGCGTGTCGAACTTACGATCGACAGGTCGTGGGTTCGACCCCCGATCGGGTCTCTATCAAGTGGCTACTACTTTGATGGGCGATTTTCGGCGGACATGTAAATCATTTAGGTATATAACCAACACCAAGGTCAACTCAGCCTTTCATCCCTACGGGGAAGGTAAATCGAATAGCCTACCCGCCTATCTGGCTGGGTTTAAGGCGGGGCGCGTTCACCTGTGTCGGATAGCAGCTAACACTGTGTGATCCCATATGGCAGGTGAAGATCCGTAGCTCTGTGATGGGTTTCTTATTAAGAACTATACAGCACCGTGTCTGCATTCTGCATCGCTGTCAACGATAAGAACGTACTGAGGACGTTCCACACAACGAAAGCCGAATGTCGCAAATCAACACCGACAACTATACCTAACATATATCGGCCCAATGCCGACATATTGCCCGGCCATCCACCTAGACCTGCGCAACAGGTTAGTTCTGCCTAGGGATCGTTTACACCAAATTTTGGTTCTTCTTACGTGCTTTTGTTTTTGTGTTAGAAGCCCGTATGAGGCAGGCAGAGAGATGAACAAACGGACGTAGGGACGGACGAGTAAGACCCGTAACCCGGCCTATTAAGACGGCCACCTAATAAAAATATCAGCGTGTAGTATGGCTGGGAGCAATAGTGTTGTCATTAGTCACAAGGGCTGGGGGCGTTAGAGGTAAGTTATTATATATACGGCCAAGTTCTACAGACCTATGTAGACTGGACATCTTATGACTAAAGCGAAAGGAGAAAAATGAAATGATTAGTTCTTATGAGTCTAGAAGCTAAGGTCGGTGTCACAGCAAGGTCACATAAAAAACTGCAACAGACGAGGGGCATCTACGTCGACGCTTGTGAATCGAAGCATCATCAAGTCTTATATCGAACTGATGCAGCTCATTTGAATGTGTAGAATTCCAGCGTGGCACGCAGAAAAAAAGCGCTATCGAACTGCCAGCTCATTTCGCTGACAGAACCTCGTACGAAAATGCGAGGACTGCGAAAAATGGAAACGGCACTGAAAGACAAGAGACTGCAGTCACGTCCGACACCATACGCGATAATTTATGCATATCCAAAATGTCACTCGTAATAACCACGAAAAAGTGCACAAAATAAGCTTACATCTGCATTTGACGATCACGTCCCCCACAGCAACTGATACGATAGCATTGACATTTTACTTTTGTATAAAACAAATATATAAGATTTTTAGCAAACCATAACGACGAAATGTTCATTATTTGCACAACTTTAATTTAATGCAGAATGAACAAAATTCTGATTGAAAATTTATAGAGAAAAAAAGCAGCATGTATTGTACATAAGCAGCAACTGGTAGGCCTATGACAAAACGTTTATCTTTAACCCGCCATTCACGTCATGTATAAAATCAAACAGATAGACAATCACACGTAGCCTAATTAAAAAAACTCTCGTACAAATATTTTGCACTGGAATATACATTTGTTTATAAAAAGTCGGTGATTAAGAAAATGTGTAGGTTACTTCTGATCAACGTTGGCTGGACAGAAAAGCTCAAGGTAATGTAGACCTTTCGTAATTAAAAAATTTCGGCTAGCCGTGTCATTTCGTTATTTGGTAGTCATTTCTAATTTGCCAAAGCGCGAACAACAATAAATGAAGCAGTAAATATTGCACCCGGAACAACTGTGAGGAAGCGGCTAACCAGTTCAGCAAACACTCTCGTGAACTTTTACCTTTTACGCTCTTTGCGTACCTAGCTCTAGCTTCGTGATTATTATGATGCTACCTGAAAGGTTGGCTGCAGCCGTAGAGTCCTACGAGGCTGATGCGAATACGTTTCCATGGCAACGTATCGAGGACAAGAGTCGAACACTGTTCAGCATCTTCCGCAATCGCATCACTGTCGCTGCCGATGGTGCTGCTGCTGATCGCTTGTGAAATATAACCCGACTTGACTACAGTTATCGGCTTCTTTGTGCGACATTCGCCTCCTTCCGGGCTCAGCACTTCAATCACACGTAAAACAACGAAATAATGGTCAATTATCTGCTGCGGTTTTCTCTGATCACAGACAGCTGTTGTTGAGTCAAGAAAGAAGAAAAAAGTAGATTAGTATAGCTCACAATGTAGACAAAAAACCGTTGAATCTGAGGCGCAAAGGGTAAGGTTGGAGACTAACCTTGCCTAAAAACTAGGTTGCAAAAAAGTTTGGAATTGGCGATAAAAACAGCATATAAAAGAAGAATTGAAAACGTCTAAGGGAAGTACACTCCAAATGATGGGAACGGATAGTACAAAACTGTGAGAACCGAAACATGTGCGAACAGGAAAAACGGAAAGCTAATTAGAAAAAAGTGAGCAGCTCCATTATACGTATCAAACGTTGGCGGAACACGCTGCAGCCGATATATCGGCATTTTTGAGTTTATATTAGCTACTGAGATTTTACGTGCATAAGCTATCGACATTCGTACACAAAATTATTTTAGCTCCTTGACAGACCTCCAGAGCCAGCAGCTAAAAGTGCACTGCGAAAACATCACGCAGTCACGTACAAAATAGTGAGAAAAATGTTATGCGTTCGTGATTAGTGATCACATTAGCTCTGAAATAAGTGATAATAAGTGAAATAATGGAGTCACGATTGCCATAACGACCGTACGTCAAAAAGTGACACTCGATATTTGTTGTTCTTTTTTTCCAGACATTGACCATTTTACATAATAATATAATAATTTAATTTACTGCCAAGTGTGATCGTGAATGAGTTTGAAAACTGCGGATATTCGTCACACTTAGCAGTGAATTGGCAATGATTGTCACGAAATATCCCATTAGACATCGAAAGCGTCGCCACACTACCGTGTAAAATATTAATGACAAGCTAACAATCGTGATAGAAATATAAGTTGAAGATGACACTGAATACTCTACTTAAGTTCACCGCTTTTGACTTACCGCTCAAAGCAGTGCGACCAAACAGCTTATGGATTATCGCTGTCATCAGCCGTCTCATAAAATTAACGTGAAATCAAATAGCATGTAGCAACGCGCGATTTATTCGTGATCGAGAAAGCTTCTAGTAAAACTAGGCCAAGCTTAGAGAATGACATTTGGGCGCACAATTGTCTTTTGCCGGTGTCGGATCAACTGAAAGCAGTATGATTTTGTTTTGTAAGACACGCATATTCATGACACGAGAGAAGAATAGCATGCTTTTACATTTAAGAATTAGCGTAAATCATTCGACCTACGAGAGAGGGTAATGCACAGTTATTACAACACTTGTTATTAGAGAATACTCCAGGGGGTAATCTGTCTTATATTAGCCGCGGCGGAGAGCGTCTTTCCCGCAGCGTCTAATGGCGTCCTATAGTGCGGTGTTACATTTCAATAAATTAATTCTTCTTCCATTTGGCGGTGACTAAAAGCCAGGAAACGACAGCGCGGGGGCAGTGTAGATATGCGAGGAAGTGTGTATAGCTGAATCAGGCCTCCGCTTGTCACACGACGTTATATTGCTATTGTATGTTCGTGACACTGTTCGTAGTCGGAATTAATTATTGAACTCACGCTGCTTATGATTCAGTTTTCAAATCGAAAGTACGCGTATCGTACGTAATTGGCTGCCAAAATCTCTTATATCAAACAATAAAGGTAGAGCTTGGATAAACTGTTACCATATTTCTATTTCAAACAGTTCATGGTATCTAATATGATTATTGTTTGAGAATCAAAACGCCAGTAGCATCCAATAACTTTTTTTCTAATGGTCACTGCTTTGTGTAAAAATTATAACATTTGGTTAATTCGATTATTGTGCGACTATAAACTGTGTTTGCATTTTGCGTAACCAATCTTAACCTTTTCACTACGTAATTGCAATTTTTAAAGCGCACCAGATAAGTTGTTATTGACTAAATTGACACTTTTAAAGTTTTTATTAAATCTGTATGTGCGCATGACGTAGCTAATCGATTTTCATTTTTAAACTTATTTATTAGGCTACAACCTGAGTGCTATGATGTTTTATTTTTTAATAAGTACTTTTTTCCATAATAAGTAAATAATTATTTTTTGTCTCTTTTGTCTTCTGCCTGAGTGGCAGATTCATTACAGACTCTTCTACCACTTGTTCCTATTCAACACATTTAATAATAATTTTAACAAATATTTAATACTAATTTAAAATGACAACGATGTTCGAAATGCACAAAATACATGTAGTAATAAAGCACATTTAAGCCTCTAGCACAGTTCTAAAAATTGTATGGCTAACACAGAAAGTATGTAAATGCTTTCTGTGTTAGAATTTCTTGCGGTGAAAAAAACATGAACGAAGAAAATAACTTTCTATTTGCGAGTTTGCGTCCTTTTGATCATGACTTTTAATGAACAATTTCAAATGCAATTTGAATGCGTAATATTTACTGTATGCCGAATTTTACAAATTAGACATACAGAGAGTACATAGTGAAGCTTTTTCTTCTGAAACAGACAGAGACACATGGTAGGGGAGGCGTGTAATCGATACATTAGTGAATAGAAACCCCCAGAATGCCGTGGTTTGGCGACGACTGTAACTGACCTGGTAGGCAGGCGTATGACACTTGCAGGTACCAGGTGACGTCAGTGGGGCACGGACTGCGCGTGCGCAGTTCCTCGTCGCCCACGGCGACCGAGCAGCGCAGCCGGCCGCTGCACCGGAACTCTATCACGTGTCTGACGTCAGCCGCACAGCCCAGGTAGCCGAGGTCCACCTTCACGCACCTGCCGACCCGCATTCGACCGTACTGCGCCGACCGGATGTACAGCCGCTCGCCGGCCGACTGGCAGCTCGCGTTGAAGTGCTCGAACGCGCAGTATTCACCCGTCTCCTCTGCACATAAACACGACAAAGCCGAATCATAGTCACAAGCCGATTGTTTACTTCTTAGTCAGTGAGATGATTGACCGGGTTTATCGGTTAGTTTTTTTTAAACCATCCCAAGCTGGAACGTCCCTGCGATCGTAGCAAAATCTCAAGATAATTACAAGAACAACATGAACACTTGTTAATTAATATCATAGGTGTTTTTCTTAATTACCGCAACGTATCTTTTGAAGAGTAATCAACACCAGTAGCATCTGACAGGCAGTGACATATTTTTGTACAGAGCACAGCGACCTGGTCTCCCACGCTGTCAATAACATCAAACGCACGTAGTCATCATAAGACTCCATCTTCATCATTTCGACTTGCTGTGGACTTCTTATATGACAAGTTGTGCGACTTGTGGCAAGGGTGCTCGCGCAGGGTGCGACAAAATCTAGGGTGGGCCGACCGTACAGCCGATATTCGGAGGTCAGCGTCCGACTTCCGGTCGCGGAAAGAAAGCGATTTCCCAGAGTGCCTGCAGTCCCATACAGGCTATGGTGATGCTGCTATATCGAACGCTACAATCAACGCTAGGTTATGATACGGTAATTCGGCGCACGTGGGTGATTGGCTGCAGGTAGCAACTTTGCATTCAAAATTGCGGCCAAGCCGCTGCAGAAACAGTACTCACCATTAATCGCTTATAAGAAATCGTCATTGCCCTATCCAACGGTACCATCGCCGACCCTCTACGTGCACTAAAGAGTTCGAGCCTACAACCATGCCATCTGCGAAGCGTTTATTAATACAGCTATTTGCTATTAATCGTGTCTAAATACGTCAACCGTGTAAAAAAAATTCGGTGCTACAAGAACATATCGCTGCATTAAGATCGGAAAAAGAAGACCGGATACGAGTCCGCTCTGTGGCGAGGTCTAATGGACAGCTGGCACGCCAGTGATAGAAGTCGCGGTAGCTATTAGTTACCCGTGCGTCATTAATTTAATGATTCCCATGCTACTCGTAGATTGCAAACACGCTGGTCTACTGGTATAGAGCATCGCAAACAGTTTTGCCGAGACGTGATAATCGAACACCGTCTTTCCATAAGACCTCATTTATTTATTTATTATACGTTTTACACACAGGTTAAGTCGTTCACTGTAACAGCAAGGAATCGCATAGTACAATAAGTCGACATTAGAATTGCATGGCATCGTGCACTTGATCAATTTGCTTACGTTACGATATCTTTATCGTGAAATGTCTATAATAGTTTATAATTATTTACGTTACTGGTTACTTATAAAAGTACATCAGTACACAGGTATGAACAATACATGCAGGCATATGGAAGGGAAAATTGCTATAGAATCGCCACGATCAGATATGGAGATAATGTGCCTCTCACACTTATAAAAGACAAAAAATGTGTCCGTCTGTCTTTAGCCTATATGTACTGCTAAGCTGCGTGCGTACGTCATTGTCGTCAGGCTAATAGTACTATGTACGCTGCCGTGGTCTGCTTTCACTAGCCTCTCTGTCAAGACAAATGCGCTCTGCATAATGTAAGCGACGTTGACGTGTACCTAGCTAGAGGCGCGAGATTCCCGTTAGCTACTTTTTTGCATTCTCTCCTGGCCAGTCTCTCAATGGCACAGTCTGTCTGCAACACTGTAAAACATAATGGTTCCTGCGCATGCCCAGCTTGAAAACGAACATTCTGAAACTGCGCTTCAGAGTCTATCGAAAGCCCTTAAGTTCGCGCAGTCATTTCTGTCAGCATGCGTGTCTGTCTGTCTGTCTGTCTGTCTGTCCGTCGTTCTGTCCGCAGGTCGTGCGTTCACAGCTTGCCGCCTCGACAGCGATTTCGTCTTCAACCTTCTTCCTCGTAATGGCGTCTATAGAACCAGAAAAAAATATATCGGCCCACTGCCGACATATTATGCGGCCATCCGCCTACATTCGCTTACTTTAACCCCGACCTTTTGCGCTGAAAATTGGCACGCCGGCTACTCCATCCCCAAAAATGTTTACATAAAATTGTTTTCAAACGTTTTCTTGTTTTTGAATTAAGAGCACGCACATGCATAGGACAGACAAAAAGCCAAACGGGCAAAGACCCATGTGACTTGTTATATAGAAGAGTCACACAACACGTCAAGAGACATTCTTCTCGTTCCGTACAGTTTCGACATGACAATTTTCAATCACGATAATTGTAGACTATGCATATAACAGCAAACTTTAGGTAATATTTTCACAGTTACACAAAAAGTTAATTAGCCAAGTAAGAGAACTACGCAGCTTCAGATAGCTCATAGGTATACCAAACACTGTAAACAAAACGCAAGTGCCTGTTCTTGTCATAAACGCGCTTAAGTGGCTTGTCAGTCGCAGAAAGTCATCAGTCAGCCGTAAAAGCTTACTGCTGCGCCCGGAGGAGGGGGTGGGGTTGTAATTTGTTGTGCCTTTTCTTACACCACGTCGTTCCAACGCGGATATAAAAAAGGTGAAGACGAAAAGGTTTCGCGGTTCTGGCTCACGGCGGTTGCAGGATGAAGTCGGTTCACGGAGCACTACGACGACGGCAACAACAACAACAACAACGACAACGACGACGACGCCGACAGAGGACGACAGAAGGCGAGCGACAGAAAGCTCGTCACGTCGTCACTTTACGCTCTGACGTCACTTGCAGCTGGCGCCAACTGATGAGAATTCCACTCCTCGCCACGCGCTGGCTCAGATCGACCGCCGTCGTCAGCCCTCTCTCCCGTGTATAAATATTACATGCTCTTCGTTCCTGGCGACATTCGCCGCCGCTCGGCTTCCCAGTTCTCGGCAGGCACTAACTGTTGTCTCGTATTATAGATGACCCGGCTGGTGTCACGTTCAAATGTCTCTCGAATGAAAAATCTACCTAGAAAGAGATAATCACGTAATTGATACGTCTCTCTTTTATTAAAATATCGCTGGCCCCATAAAAAGTCTTCCCATATCGGGATCGTCCCCTCCCCCAGAAAAGTATCCCCCGGCCGACAATTTATCGGTAAAAATACGCCCCGCCCGGGCGTGCGATCCTATAATGGGACACCGGCCGGCAGCCCGGTGGGTTAAATTATCCTATACTGCTGCATTATGTGTATGCTGCCACCCGCTCATCTTCTGCATTGACCCCCGATCACTTTGCGTGACCTAGCGTTTTATACCTCCGCCGACATGTCAACATCGCCAGATAGACCGCGACGACATCGGCGCGAACGTCATGCTCTCGAAGGCATCGAACTAGAAACCGATTTCGGGGTTTGCTTGGTGTTTTCACCACGACGGAAAACACGGTGACGATCTTAGATCGACTTACTTTTTCTGTTTTATAATTATAGCAGACGTAAATATCGTTTCACAAATGTATATATTTGTACACTTTAATTCGCAGCACATATATTCGACCGTTAGATCTAATATTTTCGCTGCACCGGACGTCAGACCCTTTACCGACTGACCGTGTTGATCGATTTCTGACGACTTTCTTCGTTGAATTGCTGCTGTTCTGATTATGTGCACCTGACAAAGCTGGCTATCCGTTAGTATTTTATTCAGTAAATCTCAAGGTCAAAACACTGCATATCAGTGAACAACGATTAGCGAGACGTGATAAGTATTGTATATCGGCGACGCCTTGCTACTGACTCGCGGTAATTTACCGATATCGGCCCCTAATGGATACGGTTTGGCGAAGAGGCTCGCACGAGCGACTACCGGTCGCGTTCACTCAGTCGCCGTGACGGACGGTCATTGATAAATGTTTAATGCCTGTGTCCGTGATCAGAAACACTGTGTCCCTTGGGCTCGCGGCCTACATTGCATGATCTGCCCGGAATGCCGACAAGACACTAAACGGTAAGCTCAGCTTTCCTTGCTGCATCGCTTAGCCTATTTCCGTGAAATTTCATGTTAAAAATTCGACCGACATATGCGCTGTATTTTTTATATTTTTTTTTATTTTACGAGTTACGATTTGGTTAAATTGTCATTGAAAACACTCGGGGTCATTGGTAGTCGATGAATTGCACATGACTTTCTATTATGGTTGGTGGCGTGGCGTGGTTGGTAGCGCGTTTCGGCTGAAACGAAGTTACTCTACGCTGGGCCCGGTTAGTGCTGCGATGGGTGACTGCCTGCGGGCAGGTAAACCATCTCGGTGCGAAGCCTGCCAGCTAGGTCGACTCAGCCTTCTACCCTCCGTGGGACGGTAATATGAGTAGTAACTCATTTACATGGGTTACGGAAGGTGGGGACCTTGGTACAGCTGACTGGGGTTGCCTAGCCGGCCGCTGCGCCAGCCTGTGTCTGCAGGCTGCACACGGTGGCCGTGCG
>Ga0056128_1006963_pt1 | contig 14256 bp, 6 predicted proteins | sample WorMetLIZISLAND2_FD_71113 | JGI IMG/M metagenome (GOLD analysis project Ga0056128, IMG submission 71113) | Marine gutless worms symbiont microbial communities from Max Planck institute for Marine Microbiology, Germany - Olavius geniculatus... ... | reverse complement strand
TTCCCACGTGTTCAGACCTCTGGCCATCCATGGATTAGTTTTTAACTTTACCTTTTTTGTTTTTAACCCCCGGGATCTTTACTACTGGGGGTATTAAAAAAAAAAATAATAATAATAATAATAAAACATTTGTAGAGTGTCGTATTGCTGTAGCTTCAAAGGCGCTGGCAGAACTGGTCAGTTAGCTGTATGCAGAATTAAATAAATGATGTTTTAGCCTACATTCAAATACAAAGAGAGTGTCACAGTTAACGACAGAAGCAGGCAGAGAGTCCCAAGTTGTCAATGCACCGCAGCTGAACGATCGTTTGCCAATGTAAGAATGAAAAGCTACCTGGCTGTTAAGGCCAGCAGACAGGCCAGAGATCTGTTGCTGTGAAACGCCCGTACGTGGACCAAGACCGGAAATGCCCGGCATCAACTGTTTCGCCGCCTTCAGCAGCATGCTTCCATTCGCCAGAACACGTATCACATCTTCCTGAAGCTCCTGAGATAAGCTCCTGATTCAAACAGAACCACAACATCTACTGCTGCAACTACACAGAACAAGAAGCCCAGCTGTCGCCAGGAAGAGCCAACCATACTGCCTGCGTTCGAATGCCAGCAAATGTGAATACACTACCTTGGAAAAGAAAACCAAGCGAAGTATGCATTGAAATATGCAAAAAAACGTAAAATAAACATCCCAACATTATTGACTGTAACTTGAAGCACGATTATCAGATTTCAATAATTTTTTGGCACACATATTTCTGACACAACTGGCTATTAAATGACTGTTTAAGTTCCCACTTCACTCAATGTCTGCTACTGCACTACTTGGGAAAATCAGACAAAGCAAAATACACATTGAAATCTTGACTGCTGTGCAGCAGTATGTCTACCACATTACGTTAAGGAATGTTTATGAATTCAAGAAGTGATTGATGAAGTCTGGATTAGTTTATCGATACTGCTGTCACTGAAAGGAGAAATCGTCTCCATGTTTGTGATTGCACAATTGGCCAACTTTTTGATCAATTTTATTGCAGGCAGCTGAAAAACAAAGCAATTGTATAAAATATCAGAAACAGTGTCAAAATGTAAACAAAATGTGTTTTTGTGCATTATTTACATTAAGTAATAATACCACTTTAAGTAAAAAATGCAATATTTTGTCGATTCTGATCACCCAAAGTAGTGCAGAAATACACGATAGGTGAAGTGGGATAGTACACAATGATACGATGGCCAGCTGTCTCAGAAATATTATCACCAAAAATTATTAAAATCTGATAATCCTTCTTCAAGTTACAATCGAAAATGTTCTGGATGTTTTTTTGAGACACAGTGTACATACGTGCAGCAGGCCTGAAGGCATGCCAACATGGTGCCAATAGTTTCCGCAGGCAGCTGGTGACTTTTGCTCTGCGTTGTTTGATCCTCTTTACCAACCAGCTGAGGACATCGAACAACCAGAAAGCTGGCACAGGCTTGGACAAACGGCTCCTGCATACAACATGACAGACCCAATGCACTCGAGCCATTATCAAATACCAATTCCAAAAAATGTCCGTATTTCTGTCTATAAGCTCATGCAACGTAGAAAGTACATCTATTAAATGTCAAAAAGACTACAAGATGAAATAAACACACCTCATATTACCGCACATAATTAATAATTAAACCGGATTAAAAATATCCGAAATGAAATATTCAAATCCAAATTCAAGTCCCTCTGTCTCAATATCATTTTCGCAGAATCAATTAGTTGGTTTTTTCTGTGACAGATTTTTCCAAGCTCCCTAAATATCAACAATTATGCTAATAGATATCATTGTAAATAGAGCTGCCAAATTAACGCATTATTTAATGTGTAAATGCATTAATAAATTATCACACGTTAAAAAATTAATGCACATATGTAAATTTTTGTTAATTTATTTAAATTTACTAAATTCTGTAAAGGAAAAGTTTCATTATTCTATTAAACTGTGGCTATTTGACAATCAAATAAATTTAAGTAACTAAACTGTAGTTGCCGTTCATCACAACTGTAAATAAATAATTATTCCTATGTTAGCTATGATGTCAGTTATTGTCGATAAAACATTTAAAAATGTGTTTCTAACTTTCTATAATCTACAGGAGAGGCCCACCAAATGTCGCTAGGCCCGGGGTAACTTATCCTCTCCCTCTCAACAGGCCTGGGTGTGTTAATAATGTGTTAATTAATGCGTTAAAAAATTAATGCTTTGACAGCTCTAATTTTAAATACTGATAACAAGCAAAGCTCGGCAGAAGTGACCATACCCCATGTTCTCGAATCTTATCAGTCAGCCACTTGTCAAGCTTGAGGTATTCTCGTCTAGATGCAAGACACGCCAGGTCAATAACAAAAGCGTATGGCGTAGCATTCAGCAACATCGATAATGCCTGCAACACATCAGCATGTTCTCGTTACAATCAACAGATAACAACTCTAATAAGAAATGAATCACGTTGATTCAGCTAGTATTTAATAAGTAATAGGTTAGCCTAGTCCTTTTGAAGCAGAATTTGATTCAATCTAATTCAACCTCAGTATACAGAATGGGCCAAAAAACCGGACCTGTTTGAGCATTGATAACTCAGCGATGGTTAGTGGTAGAAAGACGTGTTATATGTCAAAAGTTTCAGAATGCTGTAAAGAATAAACGACAAATTTGCATAATGAAGCATTTAAATATTCTTTATAATTTGCATAAATATTCGTCACCCCCAAAATTCTGCTAAATTTGACTGTAACACATGGATTTAACATAGATATTTGAGCCTTTATAACTGACTGATGTTTATTAATGGAAAGGCGTGTAATATGCCAACAGTTTCGAAATTGTGTACAGAAGAAGTGTACCACTTGCATGTCTTAGCATTTAAATATTCTTTGTCTGATTTACACAAATCTGTCCCACTCCTAAAATCATGCTAAATTGGCAGTAACACATGAATTTAAGTTGATTTTCATTCAGCATACAGTGAAATATCAACAATCATTAACACACATGTTGAGTTTAGATGAAATTCGACATAAACAGTTGCCCAGCTTTTGCATTCATAACCGTCATCAGTTTTTTAGGCAGCTGATCGATCGCTGGAGTCAATGTGTTCAGGATCAGCTGAGCCCAGCATTCGATTAGCACACGTTTTAGCTGGGCAGTTACTGAGATTTTGTGACCATGCTATCTGTTGCAATATCCCCACACAAATAATTCACAGAATTTAAATTGGGACTTTTTGACAGTGCGTTTTTGAGTTCAATGAACTCGGGCACATGAGATTCCAGGCAAATGCCTAATTTCAGGGGTAATGAAGACTTATGCAAATTAAGCAAAGAATATTTAAATGATTTGCTATGCAACTTTGTCGTTTTTTGTCTACAACGTTCTAAAACTTGTGACATATCACACACCTTTCTACGGGTAACCACTGCTGAGTTATCAACGCTCAAACAGGTCCGATTTTTTGGCCCACCCTGTATTATATAATGCTGGCCCAGCATTGCATACAGAATTTAATAGGTTTAATTCGGATGTATACAGCTGCAACTTTACGGCACACTTAACATACCTTTATGACGGCATGCAAAAAATCTAAATCACTATATGAGTTACTCCACAATGAAATGTCCACCAAATAAAATGCACAAACTACCTGGCAGTTTATGACCAGAAGATAATCGGCAAAATAATCACCTTGAGATCCTGAGCAACGTCGAGGATGCGTGACAGTCGAGCCTGGTCGTGCGGTTCACCTCGCATGTACCACTCGGCCATCGCGTGCAGCACCAGGCCGCGCACGTTCTGGGACTGGGAGGCGCAGTGCCACGCAGCCTGGAGAACTGGCACCGAGTTTGGGTGATTGCTGAGAAACATCGGGATAATCGTCGACAGCAATTCCTTCTTCAGATTTGCCCAACGGCCCTGCACCGGAAATAACAAGTCAACTGCAATTAGCCCTGATTACGATTACAACAATGTGTTCTACAAGGCCTCACACAATCTATACTATATTTGAGCGTTGCGACCGCTAATAACTTCTAAACGGCCATGAAATTTTGCACGCAGATCCACATCCAACATGGCCAGGGCATGGGCTAGGTTAGATGTCGCTCGGGGTCATCCATTTGAGAAAATTTCACTTTTTCCAAAATTATGCAGCCACACCTCTCAAGCCACAGCAGAGCTGTGCATAGCGATTAGCTGTGACGTCATCATTATGGCGACGCATCATGGTCGTATTTTTTCATGACAAGATGCGCAAAATGACGTCATATAAAACGTCGACACCATGGTGACGCATCATCAGTGCTGCAGCACATACTGGAGCACTCATAATGCTGCTGAGGAACCTGGATTGAGTTGAGGCCCGAATGACCGAAAATTGAGGTGGCAAGCTGATACTATGGCAAAGATTAAGCAGACAGGGAGACGACCTGTGCTTGTACTAGAATGAAGCACACTTAAGAACAACAACAAAAAAGCTAGGCCTAACTGATAATAAACAACATCAAAACCACACCCAAAAATGCATTACTAAATATAGAAATGTGTGATGACTGAATAGCGGTGAGACACTGTTGCAATGATAAAAGCATCATGGTTAGTCACAGCAACAAGCATCATTACATATCACGATTAGTAGGGCCCACAGTTTTCCGCGAGTTGCGAAACTTCACGCCAAGTTGCAGAATTTGCCTTCTTCCGTGAAATTTTGACATTTCCGCAGAATTTCACGCAATTCTGCAAAATGATCAGTACGATCATTGGCTTCACATAGTAACTAAATAGACTAAAAAATGAAACTGAACTGCCTAATACCCCACTTACATGACGAAGCAAACATGAAGCAAGTATACATAAAACATAGCCTACACAAAGCAAACGTAAAGCAAACGTGAAGCAAACTTGGAGCGCACATCATGCATGTTTATACGGAATATGTCTGCTTCATCGTGTAAACGAGGTATGAAACTGTGAGCCCTACTAGTAGCCATCGCAATACAGCACACAATCATGAAGAAACACAATATGACTTGACAGACTGCACCTTTGAAAAGAAAAAAAAGATTGAACATCTTCTTTAGATCTTGCTAGTATAACAGAGCACAATGCCAGCCTTCAATAGCGCACTAGGGATTTCTTCGAAATGATAGTGCGCTATATAAATGTTCACTTATTATTATTATTATTATTAACTGAAGTCTTTTGACAGAACAATTTGCGAACTGGCCCGCGGAATTTGGCAAAATTTGCCGCAGAAAACTGTGCACCCTAATAATCAGATGCAATCTCTAATGAAACAATTGCGATTGTTAACAAACAGGCAGAATATCATCAATGATAGCAATTAATTTATCCAACAAAATTATTTAAAACAGTAACAGACTGGTCAAGTGATCATTAAACTCATTAACTCTGAATAACGAACAGTATGGCTATAGATGACAAGAGACAAATCAATATGATTCTAGCAATCCTTTCATTTTCTAGCCAATAGTACTCACGTTTAACTTTTTGATATTACATCATACAAATTCATTCTTTGTGCAACTGAAGTTAGTCAACTGGAAGATATATTTATCGCTGAATGGTTAATAGTCTATTATATATTTTCACTTTCTTTTTTGTTTTCAATGGTGTATTTTGTAGGATTTTCCATGTTAAATAAATAAGTAAACGTTCGTACAATCTGGAGAAGTCCGAGAAGCAGGAGATCGGGGCAATACTGCACGGGAAACTTGAACAGTTCCAAGACTAGCGAGTGAAAGCCTTCATCTGCCAGCTGCAGCAGAATGTCAATGAGATCCAATGACTTCCTGCATACAGAACACACAGCATTACACCGTAGTGCTCATATAAAAACAAGAAAGTCTAGCTAACGGAAAGAGTAACGCGTGATAGAGGTGCATGTTTGAAGGCTCACCGTGAACAAAATCTAAGCTCACCAACCCCAGCAACTGACAGTAGGTATGATGCATTTACATACGCTAGATGGTGCCACCGACTCGTGTGGCTGCTGCCATTTGGATGGCCGAATGCGAGTATTTTGAAAAGGGTACCCAAGTCTGACACGGCCGTACGGAGAATTCACTGAATGCAGGAAAGCAGAATTTGAACAAGTGAAAACTATGCTTAATGCTATAAGTTTCATAAGCAGGCTGTCCCGGTCTATCTCTAGTGATTTCGGTGACTTCCTAATAGTGATTAATAGTAACCTAAACCCTATGTTGTACCATTTCTGAGATGCAACGACTTATTGGCTGAAAATCGCAAATTTTTTCCCACCCCCTCTCATTCAGCACCCTCGCTGGGGGTGACCCATTTTAAATTTATGGAAAAGCTTTAAAGATCCTGAAACTAGAGCTTTCCAGGCAGCCGACGATGAAGATTTGGTGATCCCCTAGCTTACACCATTTTTGACTGATCCACCTGTGTGACAGAAAAATGGATGAACAGAATTGCGATGGCTAAGACGCGCTACAGCAGTAGCTGCTGTCACGCGTAAAAAGGATAAGTCTGGTACTTGCTATAGTGCATTAGAGGTTTTGACGACAATGCGCAATATAAATTTACATTTGACATTTGCTTCGTAAATGAGACACAGACTCAAGACCAGAAGAACTTTTTACAATCTCAAAAGTGGCAGTTGATCAGAATAAGCTAATGATACCGCAGCACACTATGCAGCCATCCACTGCCCTTGTCAGCAAACAATTAGACTCGCAGTTTGCAGCATGCAGACACACCACCACCCCAATCAGCCACAGTAGGTCTTCTACCAGTAATCCCAGTATCCTGCAAGCTACTACTTCTCACTGCTAATAAATACTCAGATATCAAATATTCTAAAATAAACTGCACTTAATGCAAAAAAACCCAAATATTAGGAATCGAAAGCCAAACAAAGATATAAACACAACATTGAGCAAAAACAGCCAACCACTGGATTGCATTAGTAACATTGCAGATTACGAATAAAATACTAAAAATCAACAGGTGCTGCTAAATACAGAGCACAGCAGTACTGACCACACGATGATGTCCTTGTTATCATCATCAGGCATTGACTTAAGTGAGTCCATTACCACGGCACGATGAGGAAAATCCGCCAGACAGAACACGTCTGAGTACTTCAATGAGTATGCAAGCCACGACAGCTGCGTTCACACACGTCGATACATCAACATGTGGACATTTACAATATGCAACCAGATGAAATATTATGAACAATAAAATATTCCACATTTATCATAACTGATATCACTTGGTTTTTGCACATTTCAAGCAGACCCCACACTCGAAACAAACAAAAAATCTTGTGAAATGCAGGATGTTGCGCCTGCTGTTTGCGAGTTGTGTCAATGTTTGTCGCTGGCATTTGTGCTAGAGGAAGACATTTTGAGCACATGCTTAATAAAGATGATGTGATGTGACACGTGTGACTTTTTGAGATACAATAGTTGCCAATCATGTTTGTCACTTTTCAGTTAATCATTTCTGAGCCAACGTGTGCACTATCCAGTATGAATTCATTGTTGTAAATGGCCAAACTACATTTCACAAGGTAATGTAACGACAGTATTAAAGTGAGTTGGCCAAAACTACAGTCATTTGCGTCAAGTTCTTTCCTGATGTTGCATGCCAGAAATTATTAAAATCGGCTAATGTTTCACGAAGCTATTCAAAAAATAAAAGTGGCACATTTTTTACGGACCATGGTGTAAGTACGGTATGGGATTGCACAATAGCCGACCCTCACCTGTCCTTCCTTGTTCTTCCACAAACTGTACAGAACATCAACCGGAAAAGCATCTGGCAACGCACGGAGAAGTCCATGAATGAGCAGTTCAAATCCGGCTCGGCTGGCAATCTGGAAGCCAGTGTAGTCGAGTTCTTTGACAATTTCGTTCCATGCTATGTTCGGTGCCTACCAACACATATACAACATCACTGACACCTAACACAAATGCATCAGTAATAGAAGCTGGCAGCAAGTACCAGCAGTGTTAACAATTTCAACTGGAAAATTCTACCTTCATTCGTCAGTCCCTAGCATGTATAGCAGATGAATCCCAAATCTCAATGGCAGTGGGCTATTTTATTACAACAATGTTATGGGGCAAGCAAAATATAATACTGACATTAATAAGCTTCAACATCAGCCTTAACAATGAAATGTTTCAGACACACGACAGCTACAAGTTATACACTTTGACAACTGCAAAAATTTCCATCTGGGTGTTTTAATAAATGCACTACAAAAAACGGCAAAAAACTGGATTGCGAGTGGGACTGGAAACGTTACCGTAAATCGCTAACATGCTGTCCATGGTGGAAACATTACCATGTCTAAACTTTGATGTTCAATGCACATTGCACAACGTACATGCCAATTTACAATGGAGCAGATATACCATTCCACAAACATGTTAACTAGTACATAAACTAGAGTAATTCCAAAGAATAAGCCACTAAACGAAAAAGTGTTATAGTAATGAATTTATTCAATATTTATAATTAACAGAAAATGTCAACATACAGTTACCAAGAACATGTGTTAAGTGCAGCCTTGACTAAACAATAAGAAGTTGAGTTCCATAGTGTCAAAGAGATCGCATACCAGTTCTTTGACGATATCAACGAATACGTCGATGTTCCAGCTGCTAGCAGTTTGTGAGTTACCGCTACCGGCCGAGTCTGCGCCATCCTTAGAGTCATTCCATCGGCCTCCTCCACTCACCAGTAAACTCTAAACATTCAATCACCCACCAACCAGATCAATAACCATACCACCTAACTCAAATGCCACACAAAATATCTCACTGTTCTTAAATAAACTGTACGCAAAGCAAAAGTTCTGGTATTATGAACCCATCTTCTGCAAATAAATCGGTATAGGGCTAATACTCGTAACACATTTGTCAGGTTCTTTATTACAGAAGAAAAATAATGTATACATTGAAAATTAACAATAGAAAAACAAGAAAGTTCACTGAGTGATTGTGTAGCAAATGGCAACTATTGATGCTAAATACTATAAACATCCATAACAACAACTCACAGAATACTCAACACAAGACAATACAAGTACCAGTTTACTGAAAAGTGAAGAGATGCCACTGTTCTCCTCCAACACTGCTTGAAAAAGACTACGCTAACCTATTACTTGTTAAATACTAGCTGAATCAATGTGATTCCTTCCTTATGACTAACTAGATCACCGTATTAATGAAAAGGCCACTGTGTGAGACATGCCTGGAGGGAGGTGTGGTCGACAGCAGCGGATGGATGTCGAGTCATCATGCCGATCACATGCGCTACGGACGCAGCAGTCAGCTGACCGGCTCCGAGATCCTTCAGTGTATTGCGACACTGTTCCACGCTACAACGGTCAGCATAACGACAGCATTGCGATCGATAGAAAATTTTCAACCGATTAATCGTCAAAAATTAATGGAGATTAATCAATTAACTTCAATTAGTCGTAGAATTCAACTACTGGTTGCGGTTATCTTTTGCAAACCAAAGCAAAGTGATGATGACAAAGCAGTACACAAACTGTATACCTAGTAGTCAAAACCAATAAAGTGAAGACTGTTAAACTAACACTACATAAATACAAATCTTGATCATACATCCTATGTGAAACAAATGCCTGCCATTGATTGGACTAGAAAATGTGCACATTAGTGATGATAGTCATGTTTTAAGTCCAAAATGTTAAAAAACCAATCTATAGATATTTCTAATTGATTAGTTAACAGCTCATTTCTGGAGCCCTACATAACAATCATAATATGATCCGTCCCACTAATACACCGAGATGCATGCACTCAGCCACTAGCATCTTTTTCTGTTAACAATGATCAACCACAGTCAAAATGACAACAAAAAAACAAATAACCTAGCTTATTCTATCAGTAAAAGTAACCCACAAACTCAACTAGCGAGTTACAATTAACAGACGGTTTACTAACTGATCAGTTAACTAAAAGATCCAGAAACCGGCCATAAGCCTTGCTAACTTGCTAACCATAGTGATAATTAGTAAGTTATTCACTTGAAACTTAGCAATGTTTGTTTCAATTAAACAATCAAATCAAATGCAAAAACCGGACAAAAATGTTCTAACTAACGGTAATCACAAACACATGCACATCACACTAAAGCTGTCATCATTACCAAACTTCAAATATACGCACCTTTTGGTCATGCCGTGACCAAGCTCCAACACCATATCAGCTAGCGACGAAGTCATCTACAAATATCACACCAACAACTAATTGTAAGATATCAAATTTATATCACCCAGCTACTCTTGCATAAATGGTTGGTATGAATAACAAGGCAGTATAAACCGTAGCAAACTGGGTATAAACAGCTTATCACAAAGGTGAAGTGGAGTATGCAAGATTGTTCTTATCTCGACATCATAAATTTCCACAGATCTAAAAACAACTCATGTACACAACAGCAAGTACGTAACCTCATTTTCTGTTGCAAAAAAGACTACGTACTATATATATTACGACAATTTGCTGGTGAATTATTCAAAAATTTCACAGATACATACGCTGAATGATACTGCGGTAGACTCTATGCCAAGCTTTGACACAGGCAGATCGAGTGTCTCAGGATAAAGCAGCGGGGCCAATACGACCGGAACTCGATCACGTGGAAAATCTACAAGGCAACAGTAAACATCAGAACATTTAATACTGATAATTCCAATTATCTGTCAATCATGCTAAGCTTTATTGCTTTTCTCTGTGTTGCAAAATACACAGAAAAATACAACAAAACTTCATGCATTAATACTAAAGCTGGTTGACAGTCGAATAATATTCAAGTAATTATTACTTTGCAGTGCCATTCCTTCACTACTCTAATAATTTTCAGTTTACAAGTAATACAACAGATTTCTAATATTTTTCATATTTTTTATGCTAGCAATGACGTCATTTATTGTTTGTCGGCAAATTTGACAATGGTTGCATTTTGTACGTGAGACATGTGGTTGTTTGCTATTGGCAACTTACAACGTAGTCCTCTCGAACTTATGATTAATTAGTGTGTGAACACGGCATTAAAAAATCAACGCATGCATTAATGCTATTGAAAATCATTAATTAACACGAATACCTGGCAGATTACAAAAAGTCCGTCCAGCACCTCTGAAGTCAATCGACGTACTGGCGCTATACAAATTCGTTTATTACTAGCATCATTAACTAATAAGCATGACCAGCTGAACAGAACCTTTCGTCAAAGTGCGAAAGAAAGCTTCCTTCTGCTCTGCCGAGACGCCGAGGGAGTCGGTGACTGCAGGTGACAGCAGATGTGACAGAAGCAGATGCACCACTTCTATGGGAGTGTCCTGAAGACCTCCCCCCTCACCAGAACCACAATCTGCACATCACACCCGCCAAACCCACTGCAATAGTATATGGTGCTGTCATTGTAGCAGTGCACTGCCACCGCAAGAGTTCACCTGATTCATTTTCAGTAGGCCAATCTGCTTGAGCCTTCAGATCTGCATAAATTGGCAGCTATAGTACTCACCATTCGCCATTTATTACTACTGAGCCTGAAAGCTCATAGTCATTTTACCATCCCACAGAGAATAGAAGGCCAAGTCAACTGAGTGTACCTAGATGGTTTACCTGTCCGCAGTCATCCAACCAGGTATAAACCGGGCCCGCTGTAGAGTAACTTCATCGGTTCAACTCAACATGGTACTGCTAAGAAATGCTACCACATGTTCAGTTGTCAGTCTGAGAAGAAACCATAAATTCATGATAGTATTGCCAAACAAGCACTATAGTAGAGTGCACAGTACACGGTCACAGACACAGAGAGAAACAAGAAAAGCCCAGCTAATGCAAAAAAGGAACGTGAAACAGCGGTGCATGTTTGAAAGCCCAGTAGAACAAAATCTACTGGTATGTTTCTATTACAGTCGCCAGAGGGCGCCAGACGACCGGCGGCTAATTATCTATAGTGTTTTATGCATACTCGCCAAAGGGCGTGACCTGTCTCGCTCTGCCAACGCCGTATCAGCTGGATATCGCAAATTTTCCCAACTCCCTCTTATTTAGCGCCCTCGTTCGGGGTGACCCCTTTCAAATTTATGGAAAAGCTTTATGGTTCCTGAAACTAGTGTCTTCCAGGCAGAAGACGGTAAAGATTTGGTGAACCTAGCATGCACCATTTTTGACTGATCCACCCATATGATGAACAGACAGACGAACAGACAGATGGACAGAATTGTGATGGCTATGATGCACTACAGCAGTAGCTGCTGTTGCACCTAAAAACATTAAGAAACATCTTTTAAAAATATTTATAACTAGAACTACATTCTGTGGAATGAAGTATCTGTCCCATTGCCACGCTATATAGCCTAGCAGCTGTGTTTCAGCATTTGACTCTCTTCTGGGCCTACAGTTACCATGATGGGTGAAAATGCATTATAGGGTTAAAAACTGGGGTAAAATAGGGGAAGGATCGATCTCACTTTTCGGGCCCCGAATGACTGTGCAAAATTTCATCGAAATTGAATCAAACCTGCGGCCGTTAGAGTGTTTACAGACAGAATGACAGCAGTGATTTCATAATCTGTCCCATGCTATAGCAATGGCACAGATAAAAATAGACAGATTTCAAAAGATGGCTGAAAGAAAATAAAGGCACAGCACAGAAAGTAATGGATGAAAGTGGTTTGTGGCCTAAGTTCCAGCAAGCGTATAGCACAGAAGTCGAGTCGTTTTTAGTTACCAAAAAAAGATGAAGATCGAGAGCCGTATTAAAGCTTCAAGCTGTACAGTACACTAGATAAACAAAAAAATCCCACTGATCACACCCATTTAACATACTTATCAATGCACTCGTGTGTTAAGAGGCAATACACACCGGTGTCAATGTACGAGTTGAGCAGCTGCGGCAGTTTATGACGCACAAACTGGACCGAGTAACGATGGGTCTCTGAGTTCGACGAGCTGAATGCCGCGAGACCAAATGCAATTTCCTGCACGCTAGTCAACTTGAGCACTTTGCTCAGCTGACCGAATAAGTGTGCTGATGGACGCAAACTCTACAGACAACATCAGCAGAATGCAGCTAATTCACTCCAGCACTGACAAACTAAAGACTTCTGTAACAAAAAAACAAGTACTGCACAGAAAGGTAACTGGTACACAACACTGCTGCATGTAAGCATTTAAATGACGGAACAAGTCCGACAACTACTTACACAAAAGAAGTGAGAATACAGCTAAGCTTGAGAAAATCGTTCTTTCTTTTCTTTAATTTTTAAATTCTTAATTTTATTTCTATCTATTTATCAACTAAATCTCATAATTAATGAGTGAGTGAGTAAGGTTTAACGTCCCGCCCGACACTGTATAGGTCATTTCGGAGATGGCCTTTCCAGGCAGAATGCACACAAACACATAATAACTAGAGCTGTCAAGGCGTTAATTTTTTTAACGCATTAACGCAGTGTGTTAATTTTTTTAGGCATTAATTAACGCATAAATTAACGCACCCAGTCACATCGAGATGGAGAGTAAGAGTTTAATTACCCCGGGCCCAAGACCTTTATGGGACCCGCCTGTAGAATATAGAAAGTTAGAAAAATGAAAAAAAGTTTTAAAAACACATATGATTTTTTTATTTTTTAAACGAAAGCGCCTGCTACTGCCGCCAAGCCACGGCTGTCCACGGGGCGTCAGTACCCTGACGGCTTCGTCATGTACGATGCTGACCAGAAGGCGGTCTTTGCACAGCCGATGATCGGCGCTCGTCCGTTACCGTCCATACCCAACGGGTCGACAGAGCGGCGCCGTGGCCCGGCACCCATGCACCAGACGACTGTCCAGCTTCACCCTGATGCGATGGGCTCCAAGCAGTCCGCCTGCACGTGCCACACACACCCCAGACCGCCACCACAGCTAGCCGCCAAGGTACGCAGCGTCAGCACCGGTCCCAACGGTCAGTGCGACTGGGGAGAGATGGGAGAAGGTACGTCGACGTCGAGCCCGCTCTACAGTAGGCCTAACGCTGAACTGCCGTACTCGTCGCCTGATGACCAGCATCATTACTTCATGCTGGATCCAGTTTAGTTACTTGATTTCATTCGATTGTCATATAACCGCAGTTTAATGGAATATCCGAACTTTTGCTGCACAGAATTTAGTAACTGAATGAAATAAATTTGCGCATGTGCGTTAATTTT
>Ga0056128_1006961_pt1 | contig 14261 bp, 9 predicted proteins | sample WorMetLIZISLAND2_FD_71113 | JGI IMG/M metagenome (GOLD analysis project Ga0056128, IMG submission 71113) | Marine gutless worms symbiont microbial communities from Max Planck institute for Marine Microbiology, Germany - Olavius geniculatus... ... | reverse complement strand
CAACTACAGCTAATAAGGTGTGCAGATATCAGGACGTCTTGCCGGTTTTGATGTCTGCAAAAATTATGACATGTGGAGATGATGATGAGTCATCATGTACACACACACACACACACACACACACACACACACACTCAGAACGACGGACAAAACGACCAATCTCTTAATCTCCTCCAATGTTCAATACGTTCACCTTGGCAGAGATAAAAAAAACATACCAGCAACTTCAGGCACGTATGAACATCCAAAGACGCCTTCTTCAATGGGAACACACATGACATCGATGTCACGTTTCAGACCAACCATCTTTACCTCATGCTCACCTGCAGTGCATGAACATTCACCAGGATAATTAATCAAACTGGCTTGCAAAAATGCAAAAAACTAGAAATTTTCAACAGGCTGAACGATTTTGCAGATGAGTCTTTCCACGTGAGTCATAACACAGGTTGGCATTGTTAGCCCTATATGGGCCGGAAATGCTAATTTACCGACTATAACAAGAAATATCTTTACAAGACCTGATGGAACGTTCGGCTGTGAAATATAAGTTAAATTCGGAAAAAAACTACAAACAATTAAAACAAAATTTTTTTAACAAAGTAAGGGCGGGTAAACCTCTAAAAAATGAACGGATTTCGTACAGACAGCAAAAAAAGTCCATTTCGTAGAAACTCATCTTCTTTTTGGCGTTCTGAGCCTTCAACCGACTGGCTCAGTATGTCAGCAGTCCTGCAAACATGGCCGACTGTTACGCAGAACTCACCATTTCTTCACTATCGATGGCCGTAACCATCACCTGCAGTATTCATTTTGCCTACCCATAAAGGATGGCCAGGCTGAGTTAGCCCGGGTGGCTTGATCGAATGTGAAGACATACCTGCAAAGTGTCACTGCTCACTGTAAACTAATCTGTAATTTTAGTTCAAATTAAATCATCGTCCGAAACGTTTCTGCAAAGCAATTACCAAGTCCAGCTTCGTGGCCGTCGATGACGAAGTCGGCGTTTTCGTGGCAGTAAGCAAACGAGATTCCAGGTCCGGTGACGCTGACCAGTTCGGGTCTCGGTTCATCGGGATCAAACACAGGCTCCGGCAATGCAGCAGTAGCAATGATTGGGAACAACTGGATCGGAACGCCGCACCAATATGCACGGATGTAGTAGTCACCTGACGAATACACGCACAATAGTATCACTACTCAAGTCTCAAAAGCCAAAATAGCTGATAAAAGTTTTGATTATGTAAACACTAATCAAACAGTCCGTGGTAAACCAGTTAGGTTATAAAATAGAACTGGATTGGACAAACGTGCATTGAGGAGTTAAGTTATGATGCAAATTAACACAAACTGGTCATAAAAGTTGTCAGGCAAATCTTTTAACAGTATACCTTGAAGGCGTGGTAAGAACTTCAAGACGAACATGTCACAGTTATTGTGCGCATCAGTGTTGTACGGCAGCAGATCAAAGTCAATCAGTGCACCTTTCGGACACGTAATTGTTGCAGTCAGCGTTCCTGCACGTCAACACAACAGGATGAGGCCTGCACAGTCAACTCTACCGGACACTTTTCACTACGTGACTGCTTAGTAACTCCTTTGAGCTTTTAAAAAGCTTAAAAATTACCTGTCACGTAAATCATTCTGCTGCTGCAACTGACATAATCGCTGCATTTCCCACATTATTGCAATTGGTGCTGGATCACTGAAATTAAAGCATTTTCGTATCATGAGCATTATTTCTATGCACACAGGGATGTAGCGTTCTCACGCTGCTGTCAAACGCTTAAAGGTTAAAGGTCGCATATAGCTCCTAATGAGCGAACCCATCTCAGAGCTACGGAGCGTCATTTGTCATATGGGATCACAGTGTTACCTGCCACCCGACAGAGGTGAACGCGCCCCGCCTTAACCCCAGCCAGATAGGCCAGTACTCGATTTACCTACCCCGGAGGGATGGAAGGCTGAGTTGACCTAGGCAGTTGGTTACATCCCGAGATGGTTTATCTGCCCACAGGCAGTCACCCATCGCAGTATTAACCGGGCCCGGCGTACAGTAACTTCGCTGATCGGATCAGACGCGTTACCACTACACCACGCCTACCGCCCTACAGCACTCCTTCAGCATGAAACTCAACTGTCATGTAACTGTGGATCTGTTAAGCATTATAACACTCTTAACTGTACTTTAAAAACTAATCTGGAAGCTGCCTATTGCCAAAAAATTTTAAACACTATCACGTGCCTTTGACTAAATCGTGACACATAGCTCTACATAATTATACATTTTAATTCACTGAATTTATTATTTCTTGAATTGATTAATGTACTTCATATAACTGTGTGGTGTTGTCACTTGTACTGTACGAGTTATTAAAAAATAGAATAGTTTTCTGACATCATTATTATCTCCTGGTAAATTCATGTTGAAAATAAGCTTATGTCATAACTATGAAAAGCTAGACAATTAACGGCACGAAAACATACCTGGTCCGGCTCCCCCGCAGTCAAACACGACGCTGTATAATTCGTCCAAAGTCACCATCACTCTGTCAGCTGCCGTCCAGTTCTCGAGACAATCGACGACTTCAACCATCGTAGGATCACAGATCTTAGGACGAAACGGTGAACCTTAAAATAAAGTTAATTTAACAAAAATTAATGCATAACATCCCAGTCTCGCACTTGAACAGCTCAACTGTGCATTGTCAAAAGGATTATTTTTTACGTCAGTTAACAAACGGGATATAGGCTATTGTTCTAGGTGCAAACGGAAAAAATATTGTGCGTGGAACATGATGACAGCAGTTAAATATCAATGTTCTTACATGATCTGATGGGTGACACCTAAACTTTTCCACAATGTATGAATGCCAGACAAACATATTGAAAGTAGTACAGCAATGGTGCTGTCAGTAATAGTTTGCGTTAAAGTTAACAGCATAAGCAATAAAAAATAAGTAAGTAAGCAATCCTTTATTTCTTGGCTGTCAAACGGCATTAGCAATAAACAGAAAATTACAGCACAGCAAACTGCAAAATTGCAAGTTAAGAATAAAAAAATGAAAAAAAAATCTTTCCCAAAAATTACAAGTACTTATCTAATGTTCTGGTGCAGCGCGTTAGCCTACATCATTCAATTAGAATCATCAAATAAATATTACAGTGCAAATAAACACCAGTACAAGTTAAAATGGCATAGCAGAAAAAAAAACAACGAGAATGGCCAAGTTGCATGAGGATAATTTAGTGAGTTCCTTATTGTTGGCCATTTTCCAGAAAAGACGCACATCATGCAGTCAAACATTTCAGCTCACCAAGCAAACAGCTTTTTTTTAGAAAAAACATCAAATTTAACTATTAATGCACTAATAAGACACAAAGCCCAGCTGTCGCTAGAGTGGGGCCGACCGTACTGGTTGTCACTGACCTTGAAGGATATCCAATTTTGATGATTTTTATGTCATCTGAAAGGACGTACGCCACTTCCTATCGCGGACCGTTTAGCCACAGTAGCGCGCACTGGCCTTTAAGGTAATTCAAGGTCGATGATTTGCAGGTAATTTGAAAGCCAATATGTGACTTCCCGTTAGTGATCAATAGCAACCTAGGTCCTATAACGCACCGTTTAACAGATCACAACACATCCGCGACGGACAGAGGAACGGACAAACAGACGACGACAATCATGACAAAGGGCCGACCTTAAGCTTACAGCTTAGCGGTCGGCCCCCAAACCAGGCACAAACTCACATGCGACTTCGACGTCGTTCCACAGCACTGTGATGAGGTACTCTCCTACTTCAACCGGCAAATATTTCACCTTCCAGTTCCCGTTGCCTTCTGGCTCAATGATCGCGTGTGCCATACTTGTTGGACCTAAGCAGATAATACAAACAGTCAACATGCCTGCAAATGCACCTATCAATTGGCAAATTTCCCGTCAAAATTACTGCAATATATGCAATAGGCAATTTTCACACACACAAAAACATTTTCATGCTCATCTAACCCTTGCCATTGCCGCAGAATCATTTTACACCATTTGCGTTCAGCATTTCTGTTAGGTAACAAGCTTCACAGTCTGAACGGTTATTTTTGCCTCAGTAAGCAAACTGGACATTATTGTTCTAGGTACAACACCAGAAATTTATCGTGTAAAATATGAGAATAGCTATAAAATACCAATGCTCTAACCCTTTATGAATAACAACACAATTGTATAAAAAGTCTGGGAAATAAAAAAGTAGTACTAAACATGAAACCAAACTGACCTTGAACTTGGACAACCAGTTCTCCTTTATCACCTCTGACATCGACAACAAACTCCGCCATGCGATCAACGATGCCTTTCTCCAGGCCATTGCCACACGCCGTGGCTACGACCACGTCATCAATGTCCTGACGAATAGGACATCCTACAGAACACACAATCAACAGAATATCTACATATAATTTAAACAGCACACATGTAAATGGTAACAGATCTATTGGAGGTGGTTTGGTGGCGCATCAGATTCACGGTCAAGGGGTTGTGGGTTTAACTCCAAGCCTGGTCACTGTCAAGCCGTTACTAGTTAGATTGAAGATTAAGTCTGAAGACAGGAGAATCATCTCAGTATATAACCAACCACCCAGGTCAACTTAGCTGTCTGTTCCTCTGCAGTAGGTAAATCGAGTACCATCCTGCCTGGCTGGAGTTATACGGTACCTATGTTGGAGCGTTACTTTGGGATCACACTGTGTGACGCACGATAGCTGTGAGATTCCATGAAGAACCACACACATTTTTAACCTTTTCACTGCAACTGCTACGAATAAATGCACAAACATCATAACAGCACGTCATAACATCAGAAATACCTGGCACATTAACGCCGCAGTATGTCGCATTGACTTTGTGAGTTCCCGCACAGGTTGGTACGTAGACGACTCTTTCACCATTTGGTATGGGCTCAATGTCAAATGGTGTCGTGTGTCCTGATGGGTCGATGACTGTTATGGTCAACTCTGCTTCACCGGCTCCAAGCAAGCAAACTACCGGCCACATAAAAGCTACTATTATAACAAACATGACTCGAAGAATTGTGTCCACGTTTAGGCCTACTCTTATTCTCAAATTTCTAACAGCTTAAACTAAGTAAACGCACTGTTAGTTATTTAATGAGTAACAAATAGATTTCATGCACTTTTGATTTCACATAAATAAATAGGCTTGTCATTTTTGTACGTTTTTTGTTCCTTTTCCGTTTTGGCAATCTGCAGTATGCTTAGCTGGCTGTGTGTGGTACACGAAAGATAGGCTATGCATTATCATAGCCCCCTTAAAATACCTGCTCAACTATTGCAATCAAACTGCTAGCCATATGCTTAGTTAGTAAAACAGTCTTGGCCAATATAACCTCTCTATGACTCATACAGATTTCAGCAAAATCAAACTTAAGTTTACATCAAAATTAAATTTGGATATGTTTTAACAAACAAACACTGCGACGATAAGTAGGCCTACATTGTATGTTTTAGTCTATCAAAACTGCACGCTTATCTAGAACACTGTACAGACTACATAAACAGACTAAAGTCATACAAAAATGTTTTTGTACATATTATCTTACCGTCAACGACTACTGGCTCTCCAACTTTGCCGCGTTTCATTCCTTCCAGCAGAATCTTACTCGGATCAACAATCTCTGTGATCAGCGGACTTCCAGGAATCAGCTGTCCACCAAATTCTACGCTCAATTCGTGAGGACCTAAAAACGGCACGTTTTCCAAATTTTTGCACATAGTACTTTGATTAAAAACTGCATAACTCATTACAGATTTTGTATTTATGCAGTTTGCATAATTCGCTCATGCAACAATTTAAGCAGACTATTTTTGAAAGTATTATACTCATTTGCATACAAAATTCTGGTAAATATTCGAGTGGCATTATTTCTAACTCATTGTGATACAGAATACAATTAGCAGTTTCGGTGCAAAATGTTCAAAAACTGTGCACATACATACCCACGATTGATGAAACGTATTCGACTCTGACGCTGCCGTTAGAAAGCTGCGACAATTTTGCAGGCAGCAAATCTGAAGTTGGAGCTAACAAAACAATGAAAAATACATAGCAAAAGCACTACTTTAATTACTTCTGGTAATAATATGCTAAGTATGTCAACAAGTCGTTAATTCACCTACTTATCGCTACAAAGCAATTATTATTTTTATTTGCACTTAAAATATGACACTAGTTTTTCACTCTAACTGCATAAGCCTATAACGCAGCGTGATGCACATGACGTTTACTTTACTAAATACCTATCGTACTGCAATAGAAACCTAAGCTATATGTATTTCAAAACCTAAAAATTTTCATGTCTTGCAAAAAAATATATCGCATATACGTCATATTGTACCTACTAAATTGTAACTTATACAAAAATTTGTAAAAATATATTTTTTTCATTTGATATAAGCTCTGGATGCAGTACGTTGAACCCTAATCGTTCAGTTATTATCCATTATGTAAATTTATTCAAATAGGCTCTTGAAAACAACACTACGGCCGAACCTAACAACCTATGGCACCAAAAACAGACCTTGTAATAGTGATGATTCGATATATAAAAAATATTGATATATCGTTTTTTTTATATCGATATATCAATATATCATATAGTATCGTGTTGACGAAAAAATATCAAATTTTTTGATATATCACAATATCTTTTATACATCACAATATTTTTAATATATCGCGATATTTTACTCCAGAAGTTCATATTTTTATTACTGCATTACTATAATAACGAAATAAATGAAGAAAACGACAAACTAACCGAAGCAAACTAACTATAGGGTCGTAATTTAACGACACTTACGACAGTCCGTAGTTAATTTTTAAGTTCACTGACACATTTTAGTATTGGCGTAAAGCAAACTGCCTTGCTGAACGTTTACGTCTTGTTCTTGTGCTTGTATTATTGTATAAGATTTACCTACTTATTATTTGAAAAAAAATCGATATCAATATCGCGATATTTTCAAAATATCGTATCGATATCATATCAAAATTGAAATCCTGATATTGAATCATCACTATCTTGTAAAGTTTAATCGAAATGCAATTTTTCCGTGTCATACGAACCCACGACAGTCGGAACGATGGCTTCAGGTGGAATCAAGCAGGCGAATCCGGCCAAGTTGATGGTCGCCCAGACAGTCTGTGAGACGGGAACGCACTTGGAGGCATTGCCACAGTGCAGCGTCATTCGGCACGCGGGGTTCACCACTTCCAGGCTCAGCGGAGATCCTGCATACACAAACACAATTGCTTATTGTCGGATGATCTGGGTATGAGACATTTAAAGCGGTATTTGCACTACTGAGCAATTTATAGTGTAGTGCAGTTGAAAAGCAATTAACTTTTCGCTCAACTTAAGTTTTGGTTGCAGCGCGTTTATCAAGCCAATTATTCAGCGGTACTATAAAATGTACAGAAAATAGTAAGACACACGCAATAAATCGAGGTTACACCAAAATGGCTAAATCCAACAACGTGACCCATAAATTCTGGTAAAATACTTTACGGTTTTGCTTCTTAGTGTTAAACCCGTCAGTCTCAGAAACATCCGATTAACACGTACCCATTAAAACGTGTGGAATATCCGGTTTCAAAAATAGAAACTGAAACGAAAGCCGCCAGCCACTGACCTGGGACACATTCGCCGTTGAAAGTGATCTGAATGAGGTGAACTTTTGGCAGCTTGACGGCGAAGCAGTAGCGCGCCAAATCGCGTGAGACCTGGTTGCGTTTGACTGGAACTCCCACACCGCCCTGCGTTACACTCACGTCCAGGTCACCGAAACCAGCTTCTGATGTGTCCACTGCAGAACGACGCCATACACGTGAAACAACGTTATATACGGTTATGAAAATGCACGAAGAATTTGCAGCACAAACTAAAAAGTTATTGTAAACATGAGGCTGAATAATAAACGCAACGTAGTCAGCTATCTTCCGATCCGTTGGCTGTTGGCTCTGATCTCGTGTCGCCTGTCAGTTGCGTGCGCGATCTCGGTATTTTGATTGACGCTGACCTGACGATGCGTACCCAAGTCACTCAGACATGTTTGATGTGTTTTGCTGCTCTTCGACAACTACGAAGCTTACGTCGATCTGTGTCAAACGACGTGATGCAGTCGCTCATCGTGGCGCTAGTGTTTTCCAGGCTTGACTACGGCTCCGCAACTCTTGCCGGCCTTTCGAAGCAACTCATGGACAGGCTTCAGTCTGTGCAGAACGCCGCTGCACGGCTGATCTTCAAAGCATGTCGTCAGGACCACATTCAGCCGTTACTGCGCAGGTTACCCTGGCTTCAAATGCCAGAACGTATCTCGTTCCGGCTAACAGTGTTGGTGTATCGCTGCCTCCATGGCTCTGCACCTGACTACCTGGCTTCAGATCTTCAGCGCGTGTCACACCTCAACGCACGTTGACGACTGCGTTCTTCGACTACATCAGCGCTGGTCGTTCCACGCACTGTGCGTTCTACTATTGGCGACCGCACCTTTCCAGCGACTGCTGCATCGGTCTGGAACAGTTTGCCGGAGTAGGTTCAGTCGTCTCCGTCGATGCAAGTTTTCGGCAGCAGACTGAAAACCGAACTTACAGGTCTGGTCTTACAGTCATGACTAACAACGTCTCACTGCACTGACTACTATTACGTGACTTCACTGTTTAGGCTTATTGTTGCGTGTCCTTGTAGTCTTAGGACTTGACGCCACGCTAAAGTTTATTCGTCCTTCATCATCATCACCATCATCAAACAGTCTCTTTCTAGCTTTTTTCTGCTTGCGAAGCCACGTGACCGAATCTTTTTTGCAGAATAAAACGCCTGAGGTCCACCAGGAAACTTTTAGTCGCGTATGCCCCAATCATGAACAGTAGCAGCACACACGCCATGGCCAGTGCGAAAACGGTTGAAAAGTCTCCAGTTTTTACGTTCAAAATCAAAGCCAGGTTGCCACACGGCTGGATCAGTTATGAATGATAACTATGTTATATCAACACTGCATAAAGTTTTTACTCATGCAAGTCAGCAAATAACTTTTGGGTAGTAGGTTTTTTCATATGAGATTTACTCATGGTGGATAAAAATACTACAAAAATCGTAATACTTCACTCGCTCATTCACTCAAATTCACCACAGTGGAAAATAATGTCACCACAATACCTGTAAACTCGACTTCATCGCCAATGTCGGCACACTCTGTGGCATCGAGTATGCGCACTCGACCGGCGTCGTAGACATTACACGTGAACGGACCGCCAATCACCGTGTCACAGCCACAGCGCAGGTCGATCACGTGTGGTCCCACGTCCTGCGGCAGGAACGAGAAATGATGACGACGCGACTTGGCCACGTACTCGACCGGCAGCTCGCGCTGAAACGGATCTACAGCACATCATCACAACAAACGGGCTTCAACTCACTAAATACCTGCGTCGTAGGATCTCGATCACGTAATTTGACAGCGTACTGTGTAACATCGAAAATAGCGAGCAAAATGATTACCAAAAAATAGTTGCAGCATTAGAATGAGTTGCATTTGTTACCTGCTAACAGCAAAACGTTACAGTTTAAGCTTACCACATTTACAAGTACTCCAGATTATTACTGATTTTCAAATACAACAACTCAACGATCAATCACGAGACAAAAGAAGCTTGAACTGACTTGAACACAGTACGCTAGCAGTCACAGCTTATAGCTACTTTGTGACTGAATCCTGCTTTATTTGTAGTATTTACGCTGTGTAACCGATAATCTTTGTATGTGACTGAAACTACGCTGAGGCTGTTTTTAAAGTTTATATAATAAAGGGTGCGCCAATAGAAAATAATTCCGTAGAAAAATTGTACATCTCCGGTAACGTAGCAAATTTTCTCACTAAATTCACAGCATTTACAGAGGAGAAAAATTCGTACTAAAGCTGTCAAATTAACGCATTAATTAACGCGTTAATGTGTTAATAAATTAACGCGCGTTAAAAAAATTAACGCACATATGTAAATTTATGTTAATTTACTAAATTCAGTAAAGCAAAAGTTCCAATATTCCGTTAAACTGTGGTCATTTGACTATCGAATGAATTCAAGTTACTAAACTGTAGTTGCCATTCTATCACTACTGTAAATAAATAATTATTTCGACGACAGGCTAATATATATACAACTTTATTCGTCAGATTGCTATTAGCTATGACGGCAGTTATTGTTGATTATACGTTTAAAATGTGTTTCTAACTTTCTATATTCCACAGGCGGGCTTCCTCCAAACGTCGCGGGGCCCCGGTAACTTAGCTCTTACTTTCCCTCTCGGCGGGCATGAGTGCGTTAATAACGCGTTAATTAATGCGTTAAAAAGTTAACGCACTGCGTTAATGCACTTAAAAAATTAACGCTTCGACAGCTCTAATTCGTACCACATTCTTGGCAAATTGTACTACAATAGCCCATTTGGGCTGATTAAAAAAACTACAACTTTTTGAAAGTAAAAATGTATGTTTTTCAGAACATAAGGTTCACATCTCTGACCTGTGACGCTGCAAGAGAGCTCGCCGTCGATGGCTGATCCGTCGGTGGTCACTTCGACCTGCACCACCTCACCAATACGCCTCAGTGCCATGCTGTCCCAGTTCACGCTCAAGCATTTCGGATCAATCACCTCGCATACGACCGGTGAGCCTATAAACACATCACACAGCACAAAAAACGTATACTATCGACTAACTACGAACACATTAAAGGCCAAGTTTCATAGCGCTGATTCCAAAACAAGTTTCACAACAGACAACAGTCATTAAGAAATGTTTTAAATATGCAAAATCATTCTCATGCAGCGCTCTCAAGCGCATACCAATATAATAATCTTTATTTGCTTTTGATCTACAATTTACACTTGATTTCGTTTGAGCTACATTTGTCAGCTTCTAATTGACGACTATGATGTCCAGTACCTGGAATGTTAACGTTCTCGTAGGTAACAAAGAACAAATGCTCGCCCGTCTCCAATGGTACAAAGCTGAGAACTGTCAGTCCGTCATTTTCAGCGATCATCACACATGGGTTAGTCGTAGGCGCTTTCACCTGCGCTGACACGTGCCCGTTTCCGGCATCACACGAATCCACTGCAACAACACGTTCACACTTCGTACTCTTACTCTGAATAAATACTTTTACTACTATCTAATAAGCAAAAAAGATTTCGACAGACCTTTTGGTGACATGCCGTGCGGCCATCCAGCTAGTTATGCACGGCGCATAGTGTGCAGTGGGCCAAGCCACCGGCGCGTGAACCGCCGGCCGTATGTAAATATCCTTCACTTTCTGGAGGTTGTGATCTTCTGCTATGACTCATTGAACTGAAAATGGACAAACCCATTACTCCTGTCTCTACACCAAATATCGCTTTTTTTCTATGTTTTTTCGACTTTCGACTTTTTCGACTCTCTCTGTCCACCTATTTTTACAAAATATTTGGACAGAGAGATGGGAGACAAACTTTTACCCATTTCCAACAGACTCGTTTTATGAAGCTGAAACTCAGAACTACTTTTTCAAACTACTACAATGGAACGTACCTACCTAATAATTTATGCTTCATATACTTCACATAAAGACTACAAAGATAAGCCTGGTAAATTTTATGTGACATTAATAAATACAACAGAATTAATTCATGCGGCAATACCTTTGAAAGAAACTGGTTTTCCAATCACGAAGCACTGAGGAATCGGTCCAACAAACTGCACGGCGAATGGATCGAACACGTCCACACAGAAAGGACTGCCAGCGATAGGAACATTGGCGTACAGCACACTGATCGTGTGACAACCTATAAATAAATACAAATAATGCCCAGCTATACTACAGAAATTGGCCAATGCTTAAAACTTTGGGCTCCGGAACCCTGTGGCTTAACATTAATAGCATTATAGCAACATTATGCAACGATATGCAAGTCCATTTCGGTTTAAATGATGGTGCGCGAATTACTTAAAAAACAACAATCAAAAGTATACGTGGCACGTATTTAAGTAACAGATATTAATATACCACCGGATACCAGTACTCATTCACTTCACCTTCTCGCTTGTGGTGTACATAAAACAGCAGACATACATAATTAGCTAACTGAGCCAAGTTGACGCAAAATTATCTAAAAGTTAATTTTTCATATAGAACACAAAGCATCCAGAATACTATACAGGGTGGGCCAAAAAATGGCACCATTTATTGTACGCCTCATAACTTCACCAAATAGTAACTGATTTTCAAAATTTTTTCACTGTCAGAATCATGAGAAAATTTGTAATGAAACTTTCACTACAGATCCCACCACACCTCAAGTGTGTCGCTACACTACCTCGTGAAACGTCAGATGATGCACTCAAGCCGGCGACGTTACTGACCGGTTGCGTGATCAACGTTGATCGAGCCTGGTATGTGGCCCCCAAACAACACAGACTTAAATCTAGTTGATCGGGATGCCTTTTAACAGATGGCCTATCAATGTAGTCAACCAGCTAAAAAAAGTCATTGTCGCTGAGTGAGGCAAAGTGCCGCAGCGTTTGGTTGATTGGTTTGGTTTGGTTTGGTTGACCAGTGGCGTCGCCGGCTTCGATGCGTCGTCTAGCAGCAAAACGGACACATTGATAATTTGATGTGAAAACTGTAAAGATGTGATTTTTAGACAATAAAAAAACAACAAGTGCGTTGTTTCTGTTGTTAATTTTTTTAAATGTGTTGTTACAAAAGTCGTCTTGTTTTTAATTGTTATTCTTAAGACACTGACATTTCACAAGGTAGTGTAGTGACACACTTAAGGTGTGGTAGGATCTATAGTAAGAGTATTATTGCAAATTGTCTCCTGATTCTAACAGTGAAAACATTTTAAATATTGGTTAATATTTGGTGAAGTTATGAGGTATACAAAAATAGTGCCATTTTTTGGCCCACCCTGTAGAAGCTGCTAGTAACATCTGCTGCGCAGTTTTACCTGGTTCTTCTGGTATCCAAGTGACTGAATACGTCGTGATGGAAGTTTCTTCAACCACTGGATGTATATCCATTCCGGATGGCGCTGCACAGAAACGCACAATCAAGGTTCCTTGCTAGTGGCGTCTTCACCACAGCTTAGCCGAAAACAAGATACTGGGTATGGACATTAATTTCGATCCCACCATACTCTATACTTGCACTTCAATTTTCAATTTCAGATATATTTTAGTTGTGGAGATATCATTTGCCAAAAAGCACATCCTTATAATCACCCACCCACTCAGCAAACGATCTGACTATTACCCATCTACCAATTAATTCATGCCACGCAGCATCGGTTTCGTTGAGGAATATAAGCAAACATACAGCGTATCACACAGGCTTGGGTAAAAGATTATCATAGTTATGTTGTTAATGAAACGAAATAAAGCAAATGAAATACTCAAAAACAAATAGAGTCGTATTAGATAATAACGTTTAATATATTTTTTGCTTACGCTACAGAGCGGAATATACTCGTACGTAACTTACACATGATAGAGACGGCGAGAGGTGCGACTGCTCCGGCTACGTGGTAAGTGTCGACAGTGAACGTCGCCGGTGTCATAGTAATCGCACGCTGCAGTCCCGGACCACACGCCGTCACTAGCGACCCGTCGATCACTGGCACCGCGAACGGACTGCCTGCAGTCCCAAAATAATATCAATTATGACATTTATATAACGAAATGTACGATGAAAAAATTCATTTTATGACCAATGCACACCTACGACGCTGACGCGAGTCAACTGAACTCAGCTGTCGAGTTGAGTCCCGTCGGCGTCGTATAGGTGTGAATTGACTATTAGGTGACGCCGCACAAGTAATAACGCTGAAGGGGCAAAATGTTAAATGTGGGAAGTTATGAGAAGTTATGATGTGGGAAGTTATGATTATCATATTGGAAGCGCGCTGCACGACGGCGACGCACGTCCGAGCTAGGCCAACATCCTGAGCGGCGGCGGCCGTAGAGATTGATTGGCAGGTAGCACCTACAGGAGGAAGCGACAATGCAGATCGGGGTTCTTTGCTACTGCGACCGTACTGGCGCCGTATCGGAGGCCGGGAGTGCTTACTATGTCGATGTTACTGTGTATATAACTGTAATATACGAGTACGAACAAACTAGTCTTATTACTCAGCACACACTACCATTAATAC
>Ga0056128_1006958_pt1 | contig 14268 bp, 6 predicted proteins | sample WorMetLIZISLAND2_FD_71113 | JGI IMG/M metagenome (GOLD analysis project Ga0056128, IMG submission 71113) | Marine gutless worms symbiont microbial communities from Max Planck institute for Marine Microbiology, Germany - Olavius geniculatus... ... | reverse complement strand
CGATTTGCTATATAAGGAGGATTGCAATCTCGTCACTTTCTGCAGTTTCAGCCACCCTCCCGTCTATCGCTCCGTCGTAAATACAGCGACGGTGCAAGCTATACACTGTCGTATTGGCTTACTTGGAGTTGTGGCTGAAGATACACTTTCGCTTGCAGGAATAAGTAACTTTTCTTTCTGTTCGCAATATGGGAAAAAATTAAATTTCATTAGCGTAAATCTATGTGACAAAAAATCCGTAAGCAAAAAGATCAGAAGGGAAAAGGGAAATAGAATTAAGGCAGCGAAGGTGATGTTTAAACACAATGCGAACTCCTCTTAGTCAAATACTTTGCATCACATAGGACGAAAACATATATACATATTTTATTGTCACATTGTAATTTACGTATAACATGAAGCAACAAAATTTTTTTTATCAGCACATTGCTATACCACGGACATTATTGAGATCTGGAGCAGCTGTTCACAGTACAAAATTATTGTGGTACGTCGATCGGTACGCAATGTGGAGTGTTTAAATTCTTCTCAGACTGCATAGTGCATACGGTGCAATTTTCGCAGTGAAAGCAAATGTCTTCCCGAATCTTCAAAAAAGGGAGGAAATTGCGGAGGGAGGTGAGACTTTACGTAGGCCTAGCCATACGTGGAGTCTCGCCTCTCGCAGTTTCAATCTGTCTGCCTACGTTGAATATGATGGCAATGCTGTATTAAACTACACGAAAACCGATTTTACTGCCCAAATATATGTGCATCTTTGTTAACGACCGATCAGCGAGATATGATGACACTTCTGTATGCGCAGCAATAACCAAAAATAGGCTAACTGGTGCAGTCCAGTTAGACTTATCATGTTCGACCCCAGTTGGCCCCAAAATTTGTTGAATTGCTGTTTATTTGTAATTTTAACTGCCACTGTGAAGTGCGTTGATTTTGGATACATAATAAACTCACAACTCACACAAATATTGAATTAAATCGAACTCAACTCACGCGTGTTGGGGTGAGTTGACTCAAACTCACAACTCACTACAGCTGAGTTAACTCATAAGTTAAAACTCATCTGAGTTAACTCATGCCCAACACTGCCCACGCCATTTCCCACGAAAGGGTGTCGTCCATTTCATCATAAAATGCAGTTTGTAGGCCCATAGCGTCGTACATCGAGCGGCATTGTGCACAGAGCATAGCGATGTCTTCATCAAAAGTACCGTATAGTTGTGCTCGTGTGATGCGTTTCACTGGAGAATTGCTCCTCGCGAAGACGTACGTAGATAGACTTGACTTATTTCGTCTCTGGAGTGGACATTTGTGCCTCAGTCAGTAATGAGTTTCATGCTGCTGCATTAGATAGTATCGGTGTTTCGCAGCAAGTGGAAATGGGGCCTATCACTGAAAATCGTTTATACGGATTTGTCGGTCTGCTGCGGCTGAGATTCGAAGGTGTTTTGGAAATAAACTTCTGACTAATAACAGTACTGATAACTTTTTAATGATTGTTTGGCATCGGCATTCAGCTGGATTTTATATCAATAAGTATAGCGATTGTCAATTTGTTTTGCTTTGCCCTTTATCTGTAATTTGTGTGCGATTTTACTATGAAATGCAGGCTTATAATTATTAATGTGCGAAGAGCAGACGACAGCTCAGTGGATTGTTCTCTTTTTATGTAATTAAACAATAAACATGCTACGTTTTACCGGAATTTACAATTTACCTGAAAATGGTTTTAGTTTTTAAATGGACACATTTAAATGTATTTTAAAACAACGCAAGTGACACATGAGTATAATTTGTGATGCCGTATAGCCTATGTGGCTGACTAAAACCAAAAAAAATTGCGTCATTCAAAGAAATCAGGGCGGTGAAGTGAAAGAAGAACGTATACGTAACTGACAAAACATATTACAAGTAAACAAAAAGACGTCAAATGGCCAGGAAATGCAGCGGTATCGCTGGTTGGTTAACGTGATAAGACGGGGACATTATTAGACGCTCTATTACAATACACTGCTTCTTCTCTGTTCTTGTACTTAGCTTGAACAGTTTTTATTCAATTCTGTTCTGTGTCAACTTTACCGCGCCCTTTCAGCGTTACCGCAACATTATTACGTATAAAGCGTAAATACACCTATTGGCAAATAGTACGGTACCTGAATTTTTAATACCATTCCGAACGTCAGCGACTCATATATGAAACAGTAAACTTAGTCCGGCATCATTTATATACAGGCGTTCCTAATTATTTTTCTGGATTAAATCTAGGACTGTTCCGCATTGGTGCTGCAAGCCCCTACAGCTGACGTTCTCATACCGTCTTCATAACGGTGTAGCCCATCACAACTACCATAAGACATCAACATGCAACTTGCAAGTCTTGCAGCTATCAGTTTCGCATCTTGCCATTTTTCCCATGTCATGCAGCGACCGCACCACAAAGGTTTTTCTTCGTTTCGCGTTATGAAAATTACACGAAGAGTTAAGAGCGCAGTTTCGCACGCAACGAAACATACGCAGCGCACGTAACGAACGCCAGCGCGACCGCAGCTTAAGTATCATTGCAGTTTGGTCCTTGCGTTCGTTTGTAGCGTTCGTTGCGCTGCGTGTTGCGTTAAATAGAAGCCACGCTTTAGTTTCTCTATTGCTTACGATCTCCCAGAGCGTCATTCACGCTATCACTCGGTCGCCTCTAGATGAAGCCTGACGATATCCAGGCGCTGCAGGCGTAGAGATTCTATCGCCTCTCTGTCTGTCTGTCTGTCTGTTTGCGTGTGTGTGTGGCGGTTCCATTCTGTGACCAGCGATCCGTCAGCCATTAAATTCCGCCGGCGTATAATACGCGCCGCGGGACCTACCGTCGCAGTTGTGGCGAGCGTGCGACGTTATCGGCATGGCGCTCTGCCTGGCAGTGGCCACACACTCACGCGTATAGACCAGACCCAGTGACGCCATCCATGTCCCAAGCAACAGTGTCTTGCGTCGAGACAACGTGTGGTCAAGTGGGCGACTTGTTTTCAAGTAAACAGCAAGACAGACAAACCGCGCGATGCACTACTCCCGCATCCATGGTCTCGCAGTGTAAACTGGTGTCTGGGCAAAAACTGAGGAAACGTAGATCAGCGCCGGTCTATGGGCCTTATGACTAACAAATTTGTATTTACTTTACGATTATCGTTCTAAGGACTTTATTGTCGTAACGCTTTTTTACCTGTTGGTCATTGACAATGCCTAGCTATGAATGGCACAGATGTCGTATGTGTCGTTTGTATTATAGTGGCGAAATAGCTCATCAAATTGTAAATTTAATTGCTGGTGCATCGAAAAAAGTTAGAGTAAAAACTCGAGTGCAAGTCATCATGCAGCATAATCAACTGAGATCATTCGCCGCTCCACTCCTGCCGCCATACACAGTCAGAAGCAATGCCCAAAACGTCACGGTATCAGAAAGCGTTAGTGTTCCCCGTTCATCCTGTAATCTTTGTTATTATCAATGGCGAAATGAGGCGGTGCAATATTATAGTCATGCAGAGTCATGCCAAGTCGTCCGGGAGCATGCGCGTCATGATTTCGTTCCGGTTTGATGACCGCTCGTACTTATTGCCGTTTCGATGTCACAACGTCATGCGGATGACAGAGACGTGTGCATCAGTTTAATTCGGTCGACTGCGTTGCTATGCACACGGACGGATCTAAACCAGACTAGCCTTTAAAATTATGACCAAAAGGCGCTGTACAAATCTGTTATTATTATTGTCCGTATTCAATTTCCGACAGTAGAAAACTAAACAAGATTATTATTATTAAACTGTTCGGTAGAAAAATTGAGGCACCTCAGATAAATTGTAAATGTTGCAACACGCCATACAGCGACCAACCCGGGCTGGAAAATGTAAAATGTCACGCTGTGGTCCGACATTCTCATGTATGGTCTATACTCTATGGAGACCCTGTTTGGCCGAACATGCTGATTAAATATGCGTAAATCCGCCTCCGCCTGTGCAGAATACTGCATCGGAATTTTTTTTAAATATGCATTTCACGACAATCTTTTCACATAGACAAAAAGTTTTCCGAAGAAAAAAACGGACAACCGAATCTTTCCCTGACAAGCCTCTTGCATCAGTTTGTCTTTTTTGTCTTTCAAATCAAAAAGCGTATCGACGAAACGAATCCAGGACAAAAGGCTACCATGCTTGTTTTTCACTGTGCATAAGTTAACTCGCAAAACTATTGAATCTAATTTCCATGACTTTTATGCATGCTGTATCTGAGCCTTTCGCATGCGACTTTAAGGCAGCGACGATAGAACAGCATCTTTTGATGACTCGCTCCACTGAGTGCAGAAAAATAAAACAAAAAAACGGGCTTAATAAACTACAGCAACACAAAATGGCAATTGATTTCATAGTATATATTGTGGCGATTTGAGTGGTAATTCTGAAAGAATGTGCACTTTATTTAGAAGAAAAATTTTACTAAAAACCTGCTCGGTGGTCTTCTATCCATACACCCGACAAAAGAACTCATCTCTATTTCCATTTATTTGCACTTCACGCGATATTCATTCGGCTGCAGTCTTGTTCACGGTTTATGCGTACGTCTCTACGACATTCGTGACTTCCTGGTACCATCTCAGGTCAAGAGTTCAAAGCTCACGAGCACGACCTTTGCCTCTTGAAATATTATCTGCAGTCTGCATACAGACCAATTCCTCTCCTCAATTTTCCTACAGCTCGAACGTCGGTTTTCTTCATCTGAAAACTCGGGACAGTTCACTAGTCGGAAGAGGCTCTATAGTCCGAACAGCGCGAGGACTAGGAATAAGGTTAGGGTTAGTGATAGGGTTAAGATTATCGAGATGAATTGCATCTTTTGCTATAAGGCGACTCTTGGATATGGTGGCCACTGGCTATGGTGGACCAAGTTATAGCCAATTTCGAACCAGTGCCCTATCACACTAGTGACCAGTCACCCTGGAAACTCGCATACATTCTCTAGTCTGGTAATCTTAATGAAGACGTCTGTAAGCCGAGACAACGCTATTAATAGTCGTAGGCCTATACGTGTGGTCAGTGAACTGTAGGTTTACTAGTCCGGCATCGAGAGACAATTATTATTGTCTTGAAGCATTGCTGAAGGGAGCTATGAATACGAGATATGAGCTGCCGATAGCACGACTCGAAATTGCATTGGTAGCCACCGCCTCTAAGACAAATGACACACGAGATAAAATTGCTGCGCGATCTCGATGCCGCCGAATCACAATGGAAACTGAAAACTGGTTGTTAAGTACGCCTAACAAAGATGATTTTTCAAAGATTATTCATTTCACTGTGGCACATAAACGTAAGAATCTGATAAATCAAACGTCCGAAATTTAGGCCTACTTGGCCAAATTCGTATCTCCTGCATTTTGCACTTTCGGCAAACTTAGCTTGATGTCTTCGATGTTTCGCTTTTTTATTCATAATTATAAAACTGCCGTAATAAATATACTTCTCTAACAGAATAGCATTATAGGGTAATCGTACCGTATAGGCCTAAGTGTATTGCATACGTCTAGGCCTAAGTGTTTGCGCAGTCGCAACTGTTGGTAAATGCAATGCCACACGGAATGTTGTTTTACGTTGTTATTATGCTCATGTCAGTGGCAAATTGTTGTTATATGTTTATGCCAGGTAATACGAAATAGTCCAGAAATGCTTGATATGATTTTTTTGTGTATTTCTAGAAAGCTGTGCTCAATGGTTGCAGTTATGCGACAGTTTTAATTTCACAAACTCGAGTATTCCAAACAGCGTTCTGTCATCGTGTCACGAAAAATGTATTGGTTTTCGCAACTTTTCGAAGTTTTTTTAAACTGCCTGTTTTCTAAAATATAGCAAAAACCTAAGTTTATTATCTCAAAAATACACAAGAATGCGTTTGTTGGCGTGTCTTCGCACAGGCCAGTGGTTACTGGCTGCATTTGCGGAACGAGATGAAGAAGACGAAAAGGCGAAGCAAAGTAATGGACATGCAGAGAGTCAGCTTTCGCGAACTTCCTGTCTGGATAAGACACACTGGGCCGTGGTTAGGGCCATCGGTGCAATTGCCCTCTTTCTTTCCACGTAAATTTTTGGCTGTCAGACAATTGTCACGAAAAATTTTTTTTAGTAAAATTGTCGTAATGCAACATTTAGGGCAGAAAACTACCGTTTAGGAGAAATTCTAAGAGAAAATCGACATTTTGAGCATCCATAATCTCTTTTGTCGAAAATATGCAATGACTGTTTTTCCTATTTTTTTAATCCACGACGCCACTGATAGGATGTCTGCCGATTTCAGGGCGCAACTTGTAAAGTTGTACTCTGCTGAACGACGATGAGTCACGACATCACGTTCTGCATCGTTCATCGTGCACGCAGAGCGTGACACTTCGTGGCGGTATTATCGGAATATCGTCGATAATAATATTATAATCATCAGCATGATCGTAGCGAGAACAAACTTTACGACGTCGAGCGTGGCACACCGTTTCAACGACGTGTTGACGCTAAACTTGTGAAACGCGCATAACACGTAGGCTATCACTGCAGTCATTGCTTCCCACTATCCGAGGCTGTGTACAGCTCTTTATGGAAAACCGGTCGCATGGAGCCTCACATGCCATATGAAATCACGCACTGTTACCTGCCACCCGACAGGTAAACGCGTCCCATATTAACCCCAACGGCCCAACCAGACAGGACAGTACTCGATTTAGCTACCGCGAAAGGATGGAAGGCTAAGTTGACTTTGGTCTTGGTTATATATACTAAGATGGTTTAGCTGTTCGCAGACAGTCACCCATCCAAGTAGTAACTACAGCGACAAGTGCCAGTTTTCAAACTCAGCTTTTGGGCGGTGTGTAGGCTACTGCGACGGATGTCACCACAGCGTGGTCTGTACGTCCGTTGCCCATTTTTCACACCCGTATATCAAATATACCGAAGTTGATCAACAAAATACGATGCCATTAATTTCGCCAGGGACACTGGAATACCGAAAGAATAATATAAGCCTCGAGTTGATTATCACAAAAATACACATTCAGTCGCAATTTGTGATGCAAGTTGCTGCTGAATCTGCAGCAGTTCTGGCTAATGCCAAATGAGTTCAGCCATCAGCAAAAAAATATTACCAGTTTACGATATTGCATACAAATAAGCAATGAAAGCATGCACGTGTACATCCCAGGTACAAAACAAACTACATATACAAGGTGTGCCAGAAAAAAATGTTTCAATTTGTTTTTGTCAGAACTTCGTCAAATCTCCACCAAATTCGATAGTTTTTGGCACACAGTTAGCCAATGCGATAAAATTATGTAGGCTCAAGATACACTCATTGTCCACCTCACGTAATTTATGTTGACGCATTCCCGTGTAAAACGCAGATGCTCAAAATTGTTGTATAATGCTAAGTTGTTGTCTCCGTAAAAGTTCTGACGACTTAATTAAAAACACAATAAACAAAAATGTAACTTTTCCAGCAGAATTATAAGTTTGTATAACAACTTGCTTCCAAATTATCAGAATATATGCCAAAGTGTACACAATGGCTCAGTGGTGATTTCACAGCTGATTGCAACATTAACGACCAGCTGATCGAAATGCACAGCACTTATTCATGGATAAAATGTGCTTTGAGCTTACCAATCAGTTATTTTTGCCGTTTCTAGCGTAAAATATTTAATACCACAAAATTATTACATTTGTCAAATTGATAATTAAAAAATGAGTAATCTCATAATGATACTTACCGCGTAACTTAACAATTTCGAGCATCTGCGTTTACACGGCATTGCGTTAACATAAATACGTGAGGTGGACAATGAGTGTACCTTACAACATTCTGTCGTCTTGGCTATCTGTTTGCCAAAAACTATCAAATTTGGTGCATATATGACGAAGTTTTAACAAAAACAAGTTGGGACATTTTTTATGGCACACCTTTATATACATTACTAGGTCTACTATATAGACAGACGAAATAAATCATCCCAACTATTCCTCACGTCATGGGTATTAACGCAAAACTGAATATTACAATTATTGCTCAAACGTTTATTAACTTATCCTTTATGTTCGTTCGCTAACGTAACACAGCAAAATTGCAATGCGATACAATGCAACAGTTTTCAATGCAACTGCAAAATGCAATTCAATGCAACACGAATCAACGGCAGTGAAAACTAAAATTTTCAAAAATCGTAATAAAAAAGTTCACGAAATTTGTCGTTAAAACTTATTTTTCAAGTTATCTTCGCGACGACGTGTAAGCTACGGTTGCATCTGTGTGCCTGTTGCTATCTTTATCTGACGCGGAAAGATTAATTTGCACGAACGAATGGTTGGCTATGTGCGCACTGCGCAGGTTATTGTCGCGCCGGCTGCACGCCATGCTATAGAGCGCGCAGTATTTGCACAGCAGCAGCAGCAGCAGCATCTGCATCTGCATTGGACATTGAAGATGCAGCGACAGCAGCGCATCGCAGTGACATGCCAGTCGTGTCCGGCAGACTAGAGTTTATTTTCGTGACTTAGACTTGGACTCAAACCCATTGGGCTCGTACTCATAATAAGTTGAAAGTGAGTAAAATTTTCTGTTTTTTTTTATTTTGATTTGTTGAAAAAAAATTATTGAATAATTTGTCTGTGTTTTGTGCGTTGTATTTGTGTTTGCTGTATGCAGTCATATGGTACACGAATCTGGTGGAATACGTTGGCTGTTTCAAGCGCTCTATCTCCGCCAGCTGGTACCAGAAGCATCTCAGCATGTGCCCCAATCTACTAGAACGATCAACGGCTGACGCGAAGTGCTGGTCCACTGACGAACCGCATTTGTGGACAACTGTTAACCCGCGTCTGTGTCACTCAGTTCTCTGATATAATGACAGATACTTGTCTACTTCAAGGTAAAACGTAAAAATTCCTGTGTTTTCAATTTTCGTCATTTTCTGTAAAACCTCAGTCTGTAAAATGTTTATGAGACCCCCCAAATATTGGTGCAAGTTACCATCAGATGCGATTTCGAAATGAATAAAAACGCATATGCGGCCGGGAATCTGTTTCGGACCCCATCGGTGAGAGGGAGGTTACAGCGCTCCGTCAGTTCCTCTAGCTTGGCTGCGTGTTGGCCCATAAAATGGGTGAAGTCGAACCTTTTTAAGATAAGTTTAGCTGTCGGTCTGCTAATTGAACAAGCGCTTCGGGCGACATATTTTCTGCATTTTTTTGCATTTTACGCCTTTTTACACAGGCCTAATGATTTGCAGTCCTGCATAAAGCATGCGCCTTGGATTCCGTGGCTATTTTAAGCTTAATACTGTTCTTGCCACGTTTTCGGTCGAAGAATGGGCTCCCTGGCATGTCCACTACCAAAGGAGCGTACAAAGCAACAGAACTAAACTTAACTAAAAAAAAATAAAAGCAGCGAGCTGCAGCTTTCATTTAAGTTCAATTCGTTGATTTTTTCGTTTCCGTTCAGTTCAGTTTTGTACTCTCCGGCGTCTCTTCTACTACGCCATTAGTTTAGGTCCTACACTTGGGCTAAGCACCGCAGTCCAGCAAACGTAGGTCACATCAATACGATCTTCAGTGAATTTAGGATCATGGCCTTGTCTACTTTTTACGCGCGAAAGCAGCTACTGCTTTCAGCGCATCTTAGCCATCGCAATTCTGTCCGTCCGTCCGTCTGTCTGTCTGTCCATCACACTGGTGGATCAGTCAAAAACGGTGCAAGCTAAAATCAAATTTTCGCTGTCGGTTGCCCGGAAGACTCTAGTTCAGGAACCGTAAAGCTTTTCCATAAATTCGAAGGGGGTTACTCCGAACGAGGGCGCTAAATGAGAGTGGGTGGGCAAAATTTGCTATTTTTGGCAAATAAGCCGCTGTATCTCAGTAACGGTGCGAGATAGAGCCTAAATTACTATTAATCACTAATAGGAAGTTGTACACTGGCTCTCGATTGCCACCGATTTCAATGACCTTGGATGACCTTGAACGCTCAAATAGAAGTTTTATGGATTTTTGGCGATTTTAGGCTGCGAGACACTTTTCAAGAGCGAATTGCGCTGAAACCAATTGAGATAGACATAGACAAGCTGCTTATGAAATTTTTAGCATTGAACGTAGATTTTGACGGTCTAAGTCTCGATTTTCTAGGTTCAAAAAAACCTGCGCTCGAGAGCATCAAAGAGCGGTACCCCCGTAAAAGTCGTTATTTTACCGTTGTTGGCCAATCTTTCGTGAAAACAGCTAAAGATAGACTGACAGTTTGCGAACAGGAACTGCTATAGGCTTTCGCGCGTCTCGTGAGTTTTAGCTCAAATTTCTTGTTTACTGTTCTTTAGGCACACGCCTAGTCTCGCTCTATACATGGTTATAAAACATCTGTGTAATAGCTTGTTCAGCTTTGTCAGCAACTTCTACAAAGAATGAACGAGAAATGAGGAGGGCCGCCGAGGGCGTGCAGGGGGCACGCGTAGGCCTACTCCCACTTTTCCATAAAGGAAACATATTAAAAAAGTAAAAGGCAAAAGGTCCGGTAGGCCCCACTTGTTACAGCGCCTTTTACACGAATCAGAATCGTGACTAAAAGCGCTTTACAATCTCGGGTCACCATGATTTTGTAATACCGCGGCGCACTATGTGGTCATCTATTGGACCCTCGGTTTGCAGCTAGCAGGCATACCACTGCTCCAATCAGCCACAATAGGTTTTTATTTCGTAGAAAGTAAGCTACTACTCATTTCTTATCCTAGAGGGTAGGAAGCTGAGTTGACTTGAGCATGTAGTAGTAGGTTAACAACTTGCTCAAGATTGCTTGCAAACGATTCGCGGTGAGAATCAATCCATAACCTGAAAGTTACGAGTCGAAACGTTACCCCGCCACTCTTACTAACGTTACCAAAAATTTACCCCCTATTTTGCTAAAAAAAACTCCTGTATAAAGGCCAGCTAGGACGGAATAACTGTGTTTGAGACATTTTTCGTGCAAGGTATAAATTTGTTCTCTGTCTTCCCGTCCATAATAATTACTGTTTGTAATTCTATTTTAAAATAGTTTCTGCGAAGCTGAGAAAATTACAACTTCACAATAATATTAGGCCTAATTATTGTAAAGTTCGATAGGTCTAAGCTTATTTACTGTAATATTTTTTCGTATTTTGTACATAATGCATTTTAAAAACGCAACAAAACGCAAAACAGGCAGAACATCAAGCAGTGCTTCAATAATTTTGTCTTATGTCACTAAATTTTAGATTATTCCTGGCGTCCCCCACTAGTTCTGTGAGGAATAGTAGGCCTACGCCTGTGGTGGCTGGCACCGGCGTGAGCGACCTCTCACGGAAGATTATTGCGCATTCTACGACTGATGTTTGCACATGCATCTAGCACACTCCAGCCGTCCGACCGGACACCCACCACGGATGACAATTATTCCGAGGTAATCTCTCATTTCATTTGCAAAATTGCGTCGATCGGCCCGGGCGACCGCCCCGGTGCCGCCATAAATTTTCCTCCTCCGTTAAAATTATTCCGCGCTGGGCGGCAAAGATCGCGGCGACGCATTGAGAGAGAAAGGGAAGGAGGAAGAGTGAATGATATTGTGTGGATCAAGCGTTGGTTCCGACGGATCTATTGGCGGGCGCCGGCGTCGGTCGACTCGTAAAAGCAGCAAGTAGGACTCAGCAGTGCACTGCGGCTAGTGGCAATTTCATTCGCTAGATGGCTCCGGCGTGTATTTATTGTTATGACTGGACACCGGCCGGTGCATGGCCCAGTGTTCTCGGACCGACCGCGCTTTATGCTGTGTATAAAACGACAGTAAATCGCTCTTCTCTCGATTATTGTCAGTACTCGCCCGCCCGCTTGTGTGTATGCGTGTTTTTTGTTTTGTGGTTTAGGCAAGAAACGGAACAGATACGGGACGGCGAGGAGCAAAAGTGACACATCGACTCCATGGTCAATGATACTGTGTTCTGAATGTCAGCATAGATCTGCACAGTGCACAGTGCATAAACGGCTCACACTGTTTCTGAAACACGTCTCATCAAGTCTACATCTACATCAAGCGCAGAACCAACGATGACGACTAGGGCCTACACCGGTGGGCCAAATAATGTCAATAGGCCTAAATGATGTCAGATAAAATGCACAACATCAGATTTTTATGCTCTTTGTACAATTAGAACATTGTTGTTAATTTTTTTACAGCTTTAATGTGGAAGAGTTTGTCGTCGAAACTGAAGGCTACGCTACAGTGTTGAAGACTATACCTGCGTAGCCAGTGCGTATCAGCGCAGCCGTCATAACGCCCACTCACGTTTTCTTTTATATTTCCGTGGAAAATGTTTAGAATTCCACAAAATTTTCAGGAAATGTTTAGGAGGAAACAGGTATTCCACCGGTAAAAAGCTAAATATTTTTTGCCATCGGTGACGTCGTGATGACGTCATACTTCCGTGTTTGTAAATTATGGGTTTTACCGTTGAATACAAATATTTGATGATATGTTAAAACACATCGATTGATCATTGTGCTGACTGAACCCAAAATATGCTAATCTGTCATGCAGTTTTTCATTGTGAACTGTTTTGTTGGTTTATCTCCTTGGCTTAGTGCGAGATACTCAATTTTTCTGATGTTGATAGGCGTACGCGCACTGCGTCACTGCGTGGATGACCGCCTGCCCGCAATCAGTCGAAGGGCTTGATACTGCAAGTCATGTAAGACTTTTTATTTAGGCTTAAAAGTTTCATTCCGTCAATATTCAGTTGTCTGTCCATTGCGCGGATACATCTTGTACAAACTTGTGGCTCCATGACTTTTGCTGACTCGCAAATGTCTGTCTTCAACTATAAAACCCATAGTTTCCAAACACGGAAGTATAACGTCATCATGACGTCACCGGTGGAAATACTTGAGTCCTCCTAAACACTCACTGAAAATTTTGTGAAAATCTAGACATTTTCCACAGATATATAAAAAATGCTAGTGGGTGTTTTTCTGAACAAGTGTAGTAGGATGCACTGCACATTTATATGACAGAAAGGCAGACGAACGTCAGAACACTCTCTGTTGTAACTTTCGTGAAGTTTCGTCGCAACAGCCGGTGCCGCCTTAAACTGTTGAAGTTCCGATGGTCCGCTGAAACTGCGGATCGCTGTAAGATATGTTTGTAATATTTGGTGGTGGTTAGAAAATACTACCGAATATCAAACATGTCAACTCAGCGAGACGCTTCGTCTCTACTAGTGCATGATACATGTCACCGTCGCCCTCCGAGACTGGCAACTGACAGGCGCTGCGGTAAGATGCTCCCAAGAACGCGTTAATTGAGCACGAACACGCATTTCGAAACATCACAAAAACGAATCGAAGAAGTGTACAAAAACAAACAAGAAAAGAGTTTCTTACAAACGCACGGATAAGACTGTCTCGTCGATTTAATACAAACAGTGCGTGCAGCCGTCCGAACATGGCGTAATGCGAATCTTGCCCGTCGTCAGTCAGTCAGTCTGTCTGCCCGTTTTGTAAGGTTTACTAACTTAAAAACCATTAGCGGCAAAAACCATATTTGGCGTGCGCACTGCACATATTCCTTAGGGCAGGAGTAGGCCTAACGGGTGTGTCAATTTTCAGCTAATAAAAAGTCACAAATGCGTGAGGTTTGGGTTGGACCTATGGTTTCGCAGCTTTTGGTGGACAGTCGTAGATATATGTCGCACAAAGCTGACAGTGTTTTGCTGTAGTTTTACCTAGCCTATGTATAACTCGCGAACAATTAGGTCCGTTATGTCAGGTCTGTAACGTCTGTTAGGTCAATTTCATTGTCAAATGAAATGCGTAATGACTCGTCTTTTATGAGACAAATGTTAGAGATCATCAGAAAAGGACAAAAACATGTTGCAAAGCCATTCGCCAGAGTGCAACATATAGTAGACACTGGAAACACTAAAAATATTCAAACGAAGAAGCAATGCTGAAAACAATTGGTGGGGCAGGAATTTACAATTATTTTCAGACAGACAGCTGCAAGTTTCCGTGATAAAAAATTATGGATGCTCAAAAATTTAATTTTGATTTTAATTTTTTTAATGAAAGGTTTTCAACTTAAATTTAGCATTTTGAACGAAAATTTTCCAACTAAAAATTTTTTCCACAATTTTTCATCTGTTCACAATTTAAAATTGCATCCTTCTACGACGCCACTAAGTCTTAATCCATATTTTACTGTAAC
>Ga0056128_1006955_pt1 | contig 14269 bp, 7 predicted proteins | sample WorMetLIZISLAND2_FD_71113 | JGI IMG/M metagenome (GOLD analysis project Ga0056128, IMG submission 71113) | Marine gutless worms symbiont microbial communities from Max Planck institute for Marine Microbiology, Germany - Olavius geniculatus... ... | reverse complement strand
TAGACGACGCCAAGTCATTTTACGTGAAACAGCAGTGCTACATTACTATAAGCCTAAATAAAAATACATTGACCATCATCATTGCAACTCAAGACATACTAATTATATAAAAATGTATATGCATACTAGCCCTACTTAAAATACTTAAAATAATGCCTAGTTTAATGAAAATTTAAAAACACATCAATACAAAAAACTCCTATGAAAGTCACATTGCCTAAAAAATAAAAATATCAAAATACATGTACATATAACTAATATCAAAAGAAAAAAATATAATCGATAATATTATAGTCATAAAATTAAATCAGTTTATTACAGAGTTACAGTTCACAATCACATTGTACGTTTTGGAGTGTTAACGTTTTTTTATCATTTTTTCTGCGTTTTGCAACGTTTTCGTCGTTTTCCATTGTTAGCTACAGCAATTCCGCACCATACATTCCGCAAATTACCACCACGTCAAGCTCGGAAGGTAGGCAGTAAATTGCGGAATCGGGCTGACCCCGTGATCATGCCCATCAACCAATCATCTTCATTCCGCAGATTTCGTTCCGCAAATTACTTTCCGCATTCCACATTTCCACAAATTACCCATACCCCTCTAGTCATTAAGACGTAAGGTAGGCCACTACGCTCCTAGGCCTATAGCAGATTACAATTTACCGGTACCAGTTCTACCGTGCTACGCACGTCTCAACACACACCAGTGACACCACTTTTATCTGTTTTTAAATTTTATTAGGAAAAAAATACATTCATCACAAAACAGGATCTGCATCAGTCTGCGTCCACAAATTTCGTCACGGAACAAGATCCACATCCGTCCACGTCTGCAAAAAATCCTGCAGATCTGGATCCGCGGACTGACGCGTCCGCAGTCCGCACATCTTTGGTGCTTATACACATGCCCATTTTTCCTGGGTGGACTTATGTGAGAAAATTTGTCATCAGTTTCTGATTTCTGATTATTTTAACAGAACAGAAATTGGCTAGTTCTTTATCATTATTATTCTTCCATGTAGAGTGCAGCTAATTGTCATTTTTTGTTCAGCTCACTGCAGTCAATCCTAGCCAACTTTGACAACAGAGTTCCATAGCAATAGGAATGAATATGTGCCATGGCTAAGTCAATCCCCGGATTGAGAATTCAATCCCAGTATCCATGTTTGAGAAATTTGTAATTCCAGAATTTTGGGATCCTGTTTTCAGGATTAAGCTTACAAATAACTCGTTATTTTAGTATTCCTAAACTCTTGTCGACTTATTTTATGCATAGGACAGAGTTAGGTATAACTGAACTGCAGGGAGTGACTGTGACTGTCAGAATACAACTTACAGTGCACAGCAAGGTGTAGGACTTTGGTACACATGAAATATTTTCTTCATTAATGGTTAGAATTGTTATTTGTATGATTTGGGATCGAGAAAAGATTCATGGAACTTTCGTACCTGAGAACTTTCGTTCCCGGGAATGAAAGTTCCATAGGTGGAATTTTCGTCCTCGGGAACTTTCGTCCCCTGGAACTTTCGTTCCCAAAAGTAAAATTATCAGGTAACTTTCATTCTCTGACACTGATAATTACTGAAGCAACCAGTGTAGCTCATCTCAAACAGTTGTTTTGAGTCTGCTGTATTTCCACTAATTATCAGTCAGACATTTCTTTGCACTCAGTATAATTTATTCATATTTGCTGGAAAAAAAGTTTGGTATTCGGTTTGCTTTTTACTTATTACAGCTCAGATATCTTGCATGCTGTTTGGAAATTGTTTTTTTCGTGAATTAGTAATTCTAATTAGTGATAATAAAATAACTTGTGTCATTTACAGATTTATAGTGTATCGTGGATGCCAGCTGCCTGTCTGCCAAGTGAATTCTAACTCTGTATCACGACCCTTTATCAAAGAACCATGAGTGCGGGTTCTGGCAACTTGCCAAAGATCATTGACAAGATCGATCCGTATGGTAACTCGTCATTAAGGCGTGCACGTCGGTCTAGCGAAGGCTCCACACGATTTCGTTCAAGAAGCGGAACTGAGCTTAAGCCGCTTGGTCAGCTGAAAGGTAAACATGTGTTCTGGTCCTTATTACCACGGTGACCACAGTGCAGTAGTATCAGTTTGTTGTCAGACAATGATGCAGCGTTTGCATGTAATTAACTAATTGCTGTTAGTTTTTGTCATCGCTTAGGGCCAAAGTTTCTGTTGCAGAGTCTGTTATTGTTTTTGATTGTTATTGTTGTATTTGGCTCCACATTTACCAACAGGTAGAACTTGTGATATTGTACAGTGCACTAGTATCATGCATGGTTTTAACCATCTTAGTTCTTGCCCATCTGTCTGAATGTCTGTCTGTCCATCCTGCTGTTTCTTCCATGCAAAAACAAAAAGACATAAAACTGAAATTGGTGTGAACTTTAAAATTGAGTGCAAACTTTTACTTCATAAGGTCTATGGCCAAGGTCACAGAACATGAAAATCCTTGTAAAATGATGCATATCTCACAAAAAGTCTGCTTTTGTAATATAAGAATGGCTTGACTATTTTTCCAGCATTTGTGATGCTAGTCAATGTAAAAGCAGACTTTGAGTTGAAACTGCTGTAAATGCAGAGCCAGGCAGATGGATGGCCACCTGGGATGCCATCGTTTCTACAGCAGCATTAGCTGATGTATACAATTGTTGTGATGTTTTGTTGTTGCAGAGGCAACTTCCAGTGAGGTGCCTTCTCTGCTTGTGCGCAAATTGAAGCAATGCAGCGTCATTTTCGACTTTGAGGATCCACTGTCCCATGTTCGAAGCAAAGAAGTGAAGCGTTTATGTCTGTCGGAGCTGATTGAATTTATCGGCAAACCTGGCATCTTCACCAGCGAAGAGTTGTACATGGAATTTATGCAGATGGTTGGTTTCTTGCTCTGCTAATTCCATGAAACATCTAGTGGTTGAATATTTTGTTGAGATGCAGTTTATTGTAGTTGATCATTGATTACTTTTGGCGTGGTTTATTAACTGTGTAAATGCTGATCTGTTGTAATTTGTTGGTCAAATTAGTAACATGGTTGTGATATTAATACACTGTGTCCAAAAAAACATCCCAGACATTTTTGATTGACACTTGAAAACCAGCTACCAGATCTTGATAATTTTTGGTACAAATATTTCTGATACAACTTGGCATCAAATGACTATTCAGTTTCCCACCTCACCCATTGTCTTTTTTCTGCACTAACTAGGCTTGATGCAGATCAAGCGATATACCTTGAAATAAACAGAAAACCTGAAAAACATCTCTGACATTATCGATTGTAACTCGAAGAAAGATTAGCAGATTTTAATACTTTTTTGCAAAAATATTTCTGGCACAACTGGCTATTAAATCGTTGTTTAAGTTCCCACCTCACCCAACGTCTGCTTCTGCACTACCTAGGGAAACCAGACCAAGCATAATACGTGTTGAAATGGATGAAAATACGTCAATAAATTTCATCTATCCAGATCTGTGGGCCCCAGTAGCAGGTTTGTTACAAGGTTCGACTGTCATACAGCAGTGCGTCTACCAGGTGATGTTTGGGAATGTTTGTGAAGTCAAGAAGTGGATTGGATTGGTCTGGAGCAAAACATTATCGATACTGTGGTCAATGAATGGAGTAAGCGTCTTCATAGTTGTGTTCGCATAATGGGCTGACATTTCAAGCAATTTTACTATAGACAGTCGAAAAATGGACAACTGGATATAATCTCAGCCAAAGTATCAGAAATGTGAACAAAATATGTTTTTATGTGTTATGTTGATAAAGTAATCGTACTGCATTTGATAAAAAAGTAATATTTCATTGGTTATGTTTTCCCCAGGTAGTGCAAAACAGACATTGAGTGAGGTGGAAAATTGAATGGTCATTTGATTGCCAGTTGTCTGAGGAATATTTGTACCAAAAATTATTAAAGTATGATAATCTTTGTTAAAGTTATAATTGAAAAACACATTTTGGGGGACATAGTGTAGTACCAGGATGCTATTTCACATGGATGAGTTTCAACATGTACTTTTGTTGTTTTCATCTCTTTGCACGTGTAATTATTGTTTGAGGTATATAGTTTATTGTGACTCAAAGAACGTAGTGTCTTGTTGTCTTTAGTGAATACTAGCTCAAGTATTTGATAATTATGTCGGTAAAACTTTTTATTGCATGTTTAGTTAGTTATTGATAATTTGAAAAATGTTGCTTGTTACTTAGTTTACAAATGACAGCTGTTGGATGCATCAGTGTTGTACATTTGTATCATTATAAGAGTGCAGGTTCGAGGTAGGATAGCTGGTTATTTTGTGGCACATTATTGTAGCATGTTACATGCCATAAAATAGTAGTACTAAATACTGATAATAATAATATTCATAATACTAATGCTGATATTACCTATTAATGGATCTTCCTGTATAGTCAGCTGTGGTGTCTACATCTGTCATTGCCATTTGTTTTCAGTGCTATGCTGTGTTGCTGCAGGTGACAGTCAACATTTTTCGGCCGTTGCCTCCTAGCACAAATGTCTACTTTGATCCCGATGAAGATGAACCAAGTCTAGAACCATCCTGGCCACATCTCTCTGTAGGTGGCATTACGTATTTTATGATTGAGGGTGACCAGGTGCACAGAACTAATGGTATTGTGTTATGTGTACTGGACAATGGATGTTTAATATCTATATTGTATATGGGTAATGCACTTGCTAGATGTAGAAGTCTCATAATCTTTCATACTATTTGATTGTTTTATCTGCTGTTTTGTAACTTTTATCGTTCATTCACTGGTATCATTTCATTCTAGTGGTAACCGTGTTGTGAATTAAAATTGTATAAAATTGCGTGTGTACAATATGTCTGTATCTCTGTCACGTTGTAGCTTGTTTACGAACTGTTTCTACGCTTGCTTGATTTGCCGGATTTCCAGCCAAACATTGCCAAGAAGTATGTTGACCAGAAATTTATTAGCCAGGTAATAAGTTATGTTTTAATCTGTAACAAAGTAATGGTGTTGATATTGGTCAAGAGGTTTTCTGTCATTATTTACACTCTACTTATGGTCCTTGGAATCTTTATATTGCACTCTTTTTTGCTATGAATGGTATTTTTATTTTTTGTTAGCTTTCTAACTTTTGTTGCAAACTAGATCTGTTGAAGCATTAATTTATTTTAACACGTTAATACATTGCGTTAATTTTTTAATGCATGTGCTAATGCATGATTAATATTGTTAAAGATGTAGGTGGACTAATCAAGATGGTGACTGGAATGAAGTCCACGAAGTCATGCCTGTGTTGCAGAACCGTGACAGTAGTGATGGAACGGCAACAAAACAATTTTTAATTACTCACGTATTATTTGATTGTCCAATAAATATAGTTTAATGGAACATATGTGCATTAATTTTTTTAATGTGCATTATTTTTTAACGCACATTAAGTCTTTAACGTGTTAGTGCGACAGCTTTATTGCAAACATTTCTCTTTTTGGTTTTACCGTTCATCATTCCTTCCAATATGTCTTGGAACATTCATGTTTAAAAACATTTATCTTGCTTTTGTAACTTTTTGTTAGAGTTGAGAGAAGCTATGAAGTGTAGTTGACGTAGCAGTTATGAGGGATGAAGCCAATGGCATAAGATATACTTTGCTAGACTGTGGAGGGGTGTTTTGTAATGCAGATATTGGAGTTGTTTGACTCTGAAGACCCGCGTGAACGGGAAAGTTTAAAGACCGTACTTCATCGAATTTACGGGAAATTTCTCAGTCTGCGGGCGTTTATTCGCAAACAGATCAACAACATATTTCTGCGGTATGTTAAAACTTTGTTCAGCACAATTCTGATGTCACGTTGCAGTAGCTGCTGAATGGTGATGCTGTTGAAACTTGAATCAAGAGAGAAGCCGTCGAGTTAAGTTCTGTAACAGTCAAAGATGTGGTCCCAGTGCTGACATGATTGGCAGCTGTCTGCCTTGCTATGCGTAACCCAACCCTTTGACTTTCAGCTGAAAATTGGCACTTTCCTTACTCCAGCCATGGGAAAGAAACATTTAAACCAATTTCGTTTTTTGCACTTTGTTTTTTAGGAGTTAGGAGCCCATACAGGAGAGACAGTCAAAAAGATGGACTGACGATGTGATCTTTTGAGACAGATGCACCATATTACTGAAATAATAATATTAGTAATAAATATAATAAAAATTTTAGTGAAGTAATTCTGAATTTTCCACAATGATTTTAAATTGCTGATTGAATGTTGTTTGTGCTAGGCATGTGTATGAGTCTATTCAGTTCTTTGGCATCGCTGAGTTATTAGAAATTCTTGGCAGGTAAGGATCTGGTGAGATTTTTCATCATTTTTTGTCAGGCAGATAGGAGCTTTTTTCTGGTTTTTATTAGCAGAGACTTATTTATTTTAAGATGCAGTTAGTACAAAACCCAAAGAAAGATTACGGCACGTTTTGTAGACATTGTACAATCTTATAGAGCACACATATATCCAAAATAATGTCTCTGCAGGTAAAAAGTGGGTAATGATCATCAAGGCTGTCTGCTGTCCATCATGATTTGATGGAGGAAGACTGAGAAATCCAAGGTCATAGGTTTACTGATGAAAGCATTTAGTATATTGTGAGCCAACAAAAATAGAAGTTTTTTTTTCTCTTAATGACTTAATGATAATTAAAACACCACTAGTTCACTGCTACTACTTTCCGATGGACCTGCTTTTCTAGAGTTAATCTCGGCTAAGCCGAGGCTTAAAGGGACAATATGTGGCTTTTCTGCAGCAGTTTGTGTCTTTCCTGTGTCCCAAAAACTGTCATCAAAGCACTGATGTTAAAGTTCACTCATTCATTTATACATTTATTTCACATGTCCAAAAAAACTGTAATTTAGACCTGTAATTAAATTATAGTGATTTTTCATGCTGAAACCTAGGTGTTAACAAGTAATTGTTTTCAAAAGCACTGCTACTGTTTGTTGGTGTAAAGGTCTGAGACGTGTGAAAAGGCAGTAAGTTGTTTTTCTGTGGATGTCTGTCTGAGTGTAGCATCATCAATGGCTTTGCTTTGCCACTGAAGCAGGAACATCGACAGTTCTTGTTCAAGGTTCTGATGCCCTTACATCAGAGCAACACCATGAATCTATTCCATCCTCAGGTTGGTGCTACTCAGTTTTTTGTGACTATTAATCGGTGTCTTGGCAGCTCGTACTTTGATGAACGTTAGCACTGCTAAGATTTCTTCTTCTTTTTTTGATCAACTGACTTAGCAATTAAGTTTGGTCTTGACTTGGGTTGGGCTTTGGACTAAAGTCTTAGACCAGATCGTTTTATTGAGGTCAAATTTGGTTTTAATGTGTTACAATACCATTTTTTCTTGGACTTTTTGTTTTAACAAAATGACCTCAGCTGTTGTTGGTTGGATACCACAAAAAATCTTATCTGGTCATCGTGTGGAATAGCTTGGAATAAATGGTTACTTTTGCAAATTTCCAAAATAATGTGTCATCGAAAGAATTTTGAAAATAGTTTCAGTATGTGATGAAGTTACGACAAAGACTGTTGCTGACTTGCAGTTTATTGCTGTATTATGTTGTATTCTGTGTGACAGCTGGCGTACTGCGTCGTACAGTTCTTAGAAAAAGATGTTACTCTCAGTGAATCGGTCGGTTTTTTTAATTTTACACGTATATTTTGTACCACGGATTTATTGAAAATGTTAAGCAATTATTGTTATTATTATTTTTTTTTTTACCCTCGGTACTCCGTTCCTGAGGGAGCCTAAAAATTAACTACAAAATACAAAGGTGGGCACGATCGTCAGTCCGTGCAGTCAGCAGCCGGCAAACTGTCGTGCAACAAAACAGCAATGAAGCGCTGCACCAAAACAGAAAAGACATTGCTGCAGTTGCTTGGGTGTCTGGAAGGGTTGTCTCTCATTCTCATCTGTTTAAAGTCTGCCGTAGAAACGTCGGTTAGTTTTAGTATGCTTGCTGAAGGAAAAGCTGACAAGAGTAGTGATAATAATTGGAATGGTAGCAGTTGTTGTCGCTGCTTTTGTTACTGTCGTTGTTGTTGTTTTTGTTGTTGCAAATGTTACTGTTACTGGCACCATACTTTCAGTGGCGGTTCTAGCTTGGGGTTTGGGGTGTTATAGCACCCTTAGATATTGGCTTAGCGCCCCCAGATTAGCATGGAATTGTGGATTTCGTGATAGGTATTTACATTAAGCCGGATTTACACTATACACAGAATTGGAGCGGCAGCAGTCTGGCAGTAGGCATGTTTGTCATTATGGCAAGCATTCTTAACCTTCACCACAGCATGTCAGACAGCCGATCACTGCAAATCCGAGAAAATTTATATACATAGCCTAGCACCTATCTGCCAGTGTTAGCTCATCGGCAATTTGCAGAGCCGCCACTCAATAGCCCACATCTTGCTGTGACCTTGGTTTACATTAATTAACTGGAAGTGCCATTTTGGCAGCTTTTTTCTGGTGGCTTATTCTGCTGCGGCTTATTGGGTCTGCATTAGCTAGTCTATGTAACTGAATTCGGCTCAAAATGTGTCACGACAATAATTTGGAGCTGATATGTAAATAATTTTCAGAGTTATTACCCGCAGAACCATAAAACACCATCAACATGCTTATCAGTCTTCGAGTAGACCTGTTACTGTAGAATGTCATGATGGAAGTACTGAACTCTGTGCATTGTGTTTCATTCTGTGCATTAAGTCTGTGCGCTAAAGCTGGTTATTTCTGTGTTAATAGCGCTGTCCTAGACATTAAAATCATTGCTCACCCATGCTAACTGCTATTTTTGGTCAATGAGGGGTATTTAGGAGGTCTGCCAGTGACAGAAGTTGAAAAGTTAAATAAAAAACAAAACAAACATAACGAAAAAAATAAGTTTGCTGGGGCTTACTTATTCCCCCCCTTTTACATGTCTTAATACATCCGTTATTGTGTGTTGGTGTGCATTTTGCCTAAAAAGGCCGTCCCGAAATGACCTATACTGTGTCGGGCGGGTCGTTAAACGCTACTCACTCACTCACCCATCAATTGGTTGTTTTTAGATCATTAGGAGTTTGCTCAAGTATTGGCCAAGAAAAAGTAGTACAAAGGAGGTCAGTAGAAAAGTTGTTGTTTTTTGTAGTTTTGTGCACATTGGAGTGTGTGTGTGTGTGTAAGAAAAGAAAAAGAAAAATAGTAATGGCTATGACATTATTCTTTGTGCTGTCATTATGGCATAGTCATTGTGATAGTTTATCCGGTTTATCTGATCAATGCTAGATTGCAGATTTTTTTCTGGTGATGCTATTAATACAGTTTAGTTTGCTGGTGGATTTTTATCTTGTGTTTCGCAAGCTGGTTGTAGAATTTAGCTCACAGATGAGTTTACAACATGTAACACTGATGAACAGAACACATGCCGTAGTTGTAAATTGTAGTCATCTCTTTCTGCCGTAAGTCAGATGCAGATTAAGCTGTGTGAACATGTACCTTGACAACCTTTAGATCTCTGTTGAATATGAGACCAGTGTTAGGTCACGTGGTTTTTTTTCTGTGTTTCTCATTTGCATGATACTGTTTTGAATTGGTTGGCCTGGATTCACAAAATATCATTTATGGAAGCATCTTGGGCTACCTGCAGGCAGTGCTTACCCTTTAACAAGGTGATCTTGTTTCCTATGTAACTAATTCTGTAACACTATAGAACTTTACAACAGTTTACAAAGGTCAGTGGCACAGAATTCCAAGAGCTGCAGAAAATTATGAGACATGGTGGGTATACTGAATTTTGTGTGGTAGTTTTGCACAGTGTCAGCTTCCTGTTATTATTAAGTGTAGAAGTAATAAGACTGACAGTGTTGGTGTCATTGTGGCACATCTGTTGCAAGAGTTCACCTGGTTCATTTCATGAATGCAGAACAGCTGGGCAGCCGTCAACATTTTTGGGCCATACCGATCGGATTGAGCCACAGAAGCACTTAAACCGGCATTTCCGTTGTTATTTGTTGTTATTATTGTATCGTTTTACCATCCGGTGGAGGGTTGAAAGCTGAATTTACCCTTGTGGTTGCTTATGTACCAAGATGGGAGTTGGTTGGTGTACCAGATTCATCCAGACACTAACCAGGTTTGGCAGAGAGCAATTTTTTTTTGATTGAGACCAGTGGTGTTACCACTACATTTAGTCACCATGCTGCCAGGTGTAATGTACGTATGAGTGTGTCATAGGTGATGATTCTGGGTGAAGTTGAAGAAATTCTGGAAGTGGTTGATGCCAGGAATTTCAAGACAATCGCTGAGCCTCTGTTTCATCAGTTGGCAAAATCTTTAATGAGTTCTCATTTTCAGGTGAGTCCGTCTTGCTCCAGTTCTCCAGTTCCAGTCCATCTTGTTCTCCAATGCTCGCTGCGTGTTGTTGAAGGCAATCCACATGTGTGTGTGTGTGAGTTTTTGAAGTGAATTTTGAGTTAAATGCTTCAGTAGGCCTACTAAGCAGTGAAATTTCACTCAATATTATTACTATTTTTGTTGAAACTTTTTCATTAAAAAATGCAGATGTATTACTTTTCGAAAAACGATGCCTTTGATTTTACAGCGCACAAGCGCTGAAGGCAAAATTGAAGGCATTTTAGCTTACTCACTGTCATCTGCTGCTAACTTGTCATAGAGGTGGGACCTCAACATCTTAGGTCATCAGACGTCTACACATGTACCCTGCTGCGGACGCAGTCACAGATTGGTGACAGAAGCTTCATGGCAGCTAGACGATGGCTGTGAAAAAATCCGTTAGTCAAACATCAACAGCAAAACATTAGTTTCGAACAGTTTAGACAATTACTAAATATGTTTCTGTTTCACAGACGCTGTGACTTTTTTGTTTAATTGCACCATTTATGAGTAAACTTGCCACTCTGCTGTTGATTTTGTTTCTTTCTGGTGCTTGATCGGTGATCATATGCAGCTGCCCTCAGAAAAGCCAGCATTCCTCACGTAGTTGATTGCCATGGTAGGTTCTTCAAACAGGAAGGTGATCAGATCTTTTTCGTCAGAGTGGTTTATACATGCATCTTCTGGTGCTGTGCATTCAGTCATTACATGCGTCCTTATCTCATCAGCCTGACCGCATCCCAGGCATGTAGCAGACTGAGGCTGATGATCTTGGGTTATGTGTAAGTCAAATACATACCATGCTATGCTGCCTAATCTGGCTGTCACTGATAAGACGATGTGAAACTGCTGACACAGGTGGCGGAGAGGGTGTTGTCGTTCTGGGGCAACGAGTACATAGCTGCAATGATCAGTGACAATATCACAGTCATTCTGCCGGTCATCTACCCGGCACTGTTTGAGATGTCGAAGTCGCACTGGAATCAGCAGATCGTGCAGCTGTCACAGAGTGTGCTGAGATATCTGCACGACGTCAACCGATCACTGTATGAGGAGGTCGCCGCCAAGCACCGTCAGAACCTTCTCAAGTAAGCTCTTCTCTCAGCCTGTGGCTCTGTCCAATGCATGCAACTCGAGACCCTTGCATATGTTTTGATGCAAGGACGTACGCGGCGGATGCTAGAAAAGCACTTTCCTCAAACGAACGCTATGAACGCAAGAAGTATGCGACAAATGCAAGGGATGCAGCCGACACAAGCATTGCAGCAGCTAAAACACAAAGAAGTGGCATCTGTTCTTGCATTGCATGCATTGGATAGAAACCAGGCTTCAGTGGTTAGAATTAGGGAACATGACTATTAAAGATTTTATGATAATTAATGTTAGAAAAACTAATGATTAATTAATTATTAATTACTTATTCAGAAATGCATATTTCATTTGCATTCACCTGTCACAGATGCACTGAGATGCAGTTAATAAATGCTTGTTTTGTCATGGTTTGCTGGTTTTAGTAATGTTGAAAAGCACTGCCAGACAGCTATGCAAAGTTATTCTTGTCACTGCATAGTAATTCATAAAAAATTTAGAGATATTAGGTTTTTTAATTGCAGTTAATCCTGTTCATAAACGCATTAATTGGACATCTCAAATTAAAATCATTCTGTACCAGATTGATGCATGTTGTAGAGAGAAGCAGAAAGAGAAGCAGCGTGATGAGTTGTGGAAAAAGTTGCATCAGTTGGAAGAGCGGCATAATGCCAGCGTGTCCTCTAAGAAAGCTCATTAGCCACACCCCCTGTAGTGCACTGAACCGTACGTGCCGACTTTTTAAACCAACCATGTGGGAGAGCTTTTCTTTTTCTGTTTTGTTTTTTCTTCTTTTTTTCTGTTTTGTTTTTTCTTTCTGCATCCCTTTTTTTGCCTTGTTTCATCCTTTTCTTTTTTTTCTAAACTTAGGCTCACCTCTTGAATCTTTTAAGAGGATCTGAGGAACACTGTTATTTTCCCAGTGTGTCTTGGGAGGCACTGCCAAAGTAGTTTCCAATGCATTTTGAACACAAAATGGCATCTCTCATTTTTTGTATGTATGTGTTGTAAAGACAGGCAATTTGTAGGCGCCATATGTAGGAGCCATGTGTCGATGCATATGCACTGAACATTCATGTGCTTTGTCTGCAGAAACATTAGTCATTTACAGTTATGCAGTAATTCCAGTTGACTTTCTGCACTGATGCTAGGTTGTGATTTGCATTTTCGTTCATACACTTGTGATAAATATTTACTGTGATGGTCTTTGTTGACAGTGTTTCTTATAGTATGGAACGTATGTCACAGAGACCCAGTGCAAACGACAGTAAAATTGTGCACTATCTACGTAGAGCTGTGCAGCTCAAACCCTGACTTTGACTTTTTGAGATGAAAATTGTCACACAAGCTGGGAAACATTTACACCATTTTTGGAGTTGTACACATTTCTGGAGCTTGGACGGGCAAGACTCATATGGTGTGTCAGCATGGCCATACAAAAAGAAGTCTATTGAAGTATTCATTCAGTCAGATAATTAACAGGATGAGAGGCCATCTTCTTTGAAGAATGTGAAGGCGTGTGGGGTGCAGGTTTAATTTTGGGATTGGCTTAAGAAGCACTGTTCTTTGCTGACCGTTTATGGTTTTCACTCGTGCCATAAAACTACAATCAAACTGCAACAAAACAACTGGAAGTGGTCGCCAACGACTGCATTTGCCCAGGGCCGGATCATCCACGAGGCTGGTGAGGCTGAAGCCTCAGGGCGGACCGTGGGCTCAGAAATTTCCGGAGAAAAAATTTGCAGTCTTCTAGACCAAAACTTTTGCCAAGTGGCGTCTCCATCTGTCCAGCCTCAGGGCCCAGGGGACCATAATCCGGCACTGCATTTGCCTGATAATTATTTTAACACAGAGCAGAACGTGGTGCAACAAAGTTGCAGAGAACTTGTGTTGCTTGCTGTGGTTCGCATATTCTGCAATTATCTGCAATGCAGCTGAGTAAACTTTTCTGTTGCATAGTTTTATTGTTGTTTATGTTTTATTGCATATGTGCGAACTTTGTTTGTCGTGTGGGTATAGATTGAACTTGTGTTTTTTTGTTTGATTTGGTTGCTGTGTATGCATATCAGTAGTATGGTGCTATGGTATGTGTGATATCATTATTGCAGTCTTTTTGTGGCATGGTTTTGATGGCCGTTTGTCAGTCAAGGCCAGATTAACCTGTTTTCCCTCAATTCTGAAATCTCCTCTGTGCTTTTATGTGAGCTTTCTCAGCTGGCACATGTCATAACTCTTCATATACAATACATTGTTGAGCTGTCGCTGATACAGCTCTTTAAAACTGAGCAGAGCAAATCTTAGCAAAAGCGTATGTCTGTCTGTCTGTCTGTCTGTCCGGCGTCGGGACTGCAGTCAGTGAAAGCTGACGCCCCGCCCCCGGCCTTTATTGAGACCGCCCATCCCAACACCCCGTTCGCCGTGCTATGTGGACCCGCGCAAGTCAACTGCGGCCTCGGTCTCGGTGCATGTTGAATGTGGATTGTTGATGCTCTATATATCGTCTGTCGCAATATCTGTTGTAGTACTCTTATCAGATATCAGAAAGCATGCAGCGTCACACACCATCCGTCGTCCTAGCCCCACTTGCTTTGATTTATCGTGCAACTTATGCAGTACACGAAGTCCACGACAACGAAGTAGTGGAGTTTGGGTCTTACTCTTAAATTAATTTCAGTCGTGGCTGATAGGCATAGGCCTACTAACTTGACGTTTAATGGCGACGAAGTTTATCAGCCTCTGTGGATATCTGTGTTTCTA
>Ga0056128_1006954_pt1 | contig 14269 bp, 7 predicted proteins | sample WorMetLIZISLAND2_FD_71113 | JGI IMG/M metagenome (GOLD analysis project Ga0056128, IMG submission 71113) | Marine gutless worms symbiont microbial communities from Max Planck institute for Marine Microbiology, Germany - Olavius geniculatus... ... | reverse complement strand
CCAAGTAGTGCCTCGTGGGCCTGCTTACTCAGGAGGAACCCGACGCCTGCTTCATGCTTCTGTTCATTCCCTGACCAGATAACCTTACAGCCGTGCATCTCTCCTGATGCAGTCCATCGCGTTTCAGCCAGTCCTAGTATATCGAAGCGATATCTTTCCATCTCATTCTCCAGCAGCTCAAGTTTGCCTGGTGCCCACATGGTGCACACATTCCACGTTCCAACTGTAAGCATATGTGCGCATGGTTTGAGCAAGTGAGCAAGTGAGTGAGTAGGGTTTAATGTCCCACCCGACACAATATAGGTCATTTCGGGGACGACCTTTGAAGGCAAAATTGCACATATACATAATAACGGAACAGACAGTTCTCAGATGTACCTAGATGAGATGGCATAATGGTTGGGTGTTGGGCTTATGATCAAGAGGTTATGAGTTCAACTCCCAGTCAGGTAGCTACTACTAGATGTGTGACTAATTGTTTGCAGACAGGTAAACCATCTAGATATATAACCAACACCAAGGTCAACTCAGCCTTCCATCCCTCTAGGGTAGGCAAATCAAGCACTGGCCTGTCTGGCTGGGGTTAAGGTGGGGTATGTCCTGTGGCGGGTGGCAGGTGACAGTGTGTGATCCCATGCAGCAGGTGACGCTCCACAGCTCTGCAATGAGTTCTCATAAAGAACTATACACAACCTTTAATACTCAGCAGTATAAAATTCAGCAACTTCAACCAACAAACAAAAATTGAAATCACCAGCAACGCTTTATATCAAGTTCTAATGTTAATCTTTATCATTAAGCAAAAAACCAAAAATCAACACTTTAAGCAATACAGTGAAACTAGGAACGACTGATAATGAGAAAAGAAAAAAAAGACAAATGACTGAAAAACTGATAACATATAATAGAATGCTGATAAGCTAGTGCAATGAAAACTATCACAACTGAAAGAAAAACGTGTTCAGTAAGTGATTTCATGATAAAACGCCTCACCTCGGCTGGCGTGCAGCGATCGCTCCATGTTGAGATAAGCTTTGTGAACATGCTATATGGTCCACACCGGCCGGGCTTACGTAGACGACCATACACCGACAGCTCGTCATATGTCATTCCCATGTCCACCTGAATTACACACATATGAGGGTCATTCAAAAAGTTTGTAGACCGACAGCTAGACAAAAGATATGCAGATCGTTTTTTTGCCATATTTCAACATATTCTTGTGCAACTGAAACGCACTTGGTCCAAAGCTCGGATTCCACTGTAGAACAAGACATATTACTAGATTGTGACCAATCTTATGTACTCCTCGCACGCACCATTTTCTTTTGTATTCTTTTAGGAGCTTTTTTGTTCCTTTCGGCTTGTATTAGAGACCCGACGTCTAATTGAGACCCATTTAATATTATACTAATAGTGACTGGCGTCGAGGTCATTATTGGAAATTGTCTCCCCGAAGTTCATAAAACACTGCCCGATTTTAAGAACTGAGAGGAAAAAATCCAATAACGGTTGATGACGCTAGTTGCTATTTGTCTTGCTATACCTCAAAGCATGCGTCTATCTGGCACCGTTATAGTGATATGGCGCCTCAAAGATATTGGGGTCACGACCTTGACCTTTTGGGGTCACTTGACGTCATCGGTCACGTCACCATTCGACTCCCAGGGGTCGACTTCCTATGGGTGGTCCACAGTGACCATGCGTCTATCTGGCACCATTATGGAGATATGGCCGTTTGAAGTTCTTCCAGGAAGGCTCTTCCAGGAACAGAGGTCGGTCGTTGGACCGTTGGTCGGTCCTTAATATTACACTGATCTCATATGCTCCTCTTCTCTACGTTAGGAACGTAGCGCATGAAAAGTAAAAAATGTTGACCTTGGTCTTCTGACCAGCAATTTGCCATGCAGACTACAAGGGACATTTAGCTAGTTTGTAGTATGATCAACAGATGGTCAACATAAATGTCAGTAACACTGTGTTAGTGATTAGTATTATTTAGCACGGCAACACTACACAACTTGTTATCAGGCTATACATACTATAATTAGACATCATGAAAATAGACACACAGAGAACGTTGTCTGCAGGGTAAATTGCTGGCTGGAAGAACGTCAAAAGTTATTCTACAACAAAATCAGACCACTAGGAAGACACTAGACCAAGTGCATTTTAATTTCAGAAAAGTACGTTAAAAAGCAGAAAAATATGATGCATATCTCTTGTACATAACTATGTTGGTCTACGAACTTTTTGAATGCCCGACGTAACAGACTGCAGCTAGCTACAGAGGGATGGCCAGGCTGAGCTGAACTACACTAACAGCTCAAAGTCTAGTAAAGCCCACACCAGCTGGGCTTGCGTAGCCATCCATATGCTGGCAATTCATCATACATCATTCTGCACGGAATTACAGTCAGGATCTAGTCAGGCTCAAGATAGACATTGAGACATCTCACAAAGAGCCCGTCACTGCAGGATAAAAACAATCGCTGCAAAATTTAGGAAAAACTTGAAGCCATCATTGACACAGATACTGCAAATGTTGTGCAATTTCTATGGGTACGAGGCCATGCTAGAGTCAAATGAAATGAATGGGCAGAAAAGATGGCAAAAAAGATGGAAGTCGACGAAATCTGTTTGGAAATCTGATATGGAAGCAGCATTCCATCAATTGTGGCAATTTACTATCCAATCATAGTATAACGAATTTGAGAAGATGGCTCAAAACAAACCGACTGGCACTGCAAACTGGCATTTGAGATGCTGTAGTGGACAACTCAGCCCCAGAATACCTCCTGGCATTCCATGGCAAGCACAGAGAGCAATTCATCAATTGAGGCTTAACAGACTGACCTCCACAGCTTCATATCAAGCCTTCATTGGACAGATACCATGTCCAATATGTCCCCATTGTGGAAGGAAAAGAAACATTTAAACATCTGCTTCTTTTCTGCCCAAAGTGGGCAGCTGAACGGCAACAATACTATGGTAACTCCATCATAATATCATATGTGTTCCAGGATGGCGACAACCTGGTGGAATTCCTCATCTCTTTGGGGCATCTGCCCCAAAGAGATGAGGACAGGCTTGACAGGCTGACACCTGACAGGCTTGCTATGCCAACAAGAACTCGATCTCTGAATGTCAGTAACTGATTGACTATTGTGAACGATGTGCCTCTGTCTGTCTGTCTATCCGCTGGTCTATCTCTGTTGGTTTTATTACTGTCCTCTGCATACGTGCGAATAAAGAGTTATATATAATAACAACATCATTCTCATGACCACCTGTCATGAAGATCAGTCTACAATGACCTACAGTAAAGATGACGACACACAATCGATAAAATCAGCCAAAAATTTTTTTCTACATGCCAAACTGTGATTCATGAGCGACACGATATTCAATGAAGCATTCGTCAACAGGCATCTGTTTACAAATGGAACTAACTGATCTAGATAAATATTCATTTTGATGATTAATTTACTTAATTACTTTTAGTTTATTATTTAACTAGATGCAAAAAATAATGCATCTGTCATCTATGCAATATGTTGTCATAAGGTGTATTCATAAAGCTGTGGTTGTACAAAGTTACGAAAAAAACATAATCGACCACGCCAAATAATTCACTGATTTTGTTGGCCAACTTAATTGGTCTACAAGACCAAAACCACATGCACAATAGGAGGCCAATTTTATGAAGTATATAACATCTGTTAACAACTCAAAAAATATCCTCAAACATACCGAAAACTATGATACATAAATAATGCAAAAAAATGAAAAATGTATCAGGTAAATAAACTCACTTCATCAAGCTGAGCGATTTTTCCCTCAGCGAGCGGCTCCAATTCAGCAGTCGGTGGAGCATCATAAATACTGCAATGGGGACGAAAAACATAACACAACGGTAACTGAAGGCGATTCTGTCACACTTTCGTGAGTTTATCTTATCACTTCCCTAACTACACCTTGTGTTTTCTTACTATAAACCACTAAGATAGCAAAAAATAAAGAAAAAGATAAAATAATGTAAGACAGGACATGATAAAGTGAAGTAAAGATACTTATTGAAAAATATGGTATATATTCAATGCTTAAACAGACGATTTATTGCACAGACTGCAAAGCTTCCATGATGTTGCGATTAAGACGTCAAAACTATGCGTCATAGACTGCAGGTTTAATTCCTGCTCATAACTTCAAATTTTTTTCAGAAATTTGCAACGTGAGCTTCACACTAAAAGCAACAGATTAAATAGGATTTTGTCATATATTCAGCAAAAACTGATATATTTCGAACACAGTCATACCATGTGTACATGTCATGTGTACTGTCATGGAAATATATATCCATGTTAAGCCCATTGCACCGACTTTCACCAAAACTTCCCCATGGGGAAAGTTGCGGACATAAACGTTGAGAAAAGTCCTGAAATCATGAAGTTTTGGTAAAAGTCACGTATGCAAATCATAAAAGTTGCGAACACAAACCATCTCGACATGGTTGAGATGGTTTGTGTCAAGATGGTTGAGAAAAAGTCGATGTCAAATCCAGTTTGTGTCACTTCAACAGAATTTAGTCAGTTACAATGCACGGAAAAAGTTGGCAACTTTGTCGTGGACTTTGTTGCAAAGTCAGCGTAATGGAATTTGGGCTTTAGTTGCCATCAAATGCCTGTGAGCAACAGCAGTTTAGCTGAAAGAGAAATCAGATTGAATCAAACCCTTCGAGTGCAGTCCAGCCAAAGTGACGGGCACAGTACAGTATAAACCGACGTAAATCAGTCTTACTGATGCCCCCGATAGGGTTAACATCAGCACTAGAACAGTCGTACTTTGTCAGGTAACCTCGCAAACTAAACCACACGCATAACAACTACGATTACTCCTACTATAACTAAACAACACCAGGTTAGTCATGAACTAAAATTCAAGGAATATTCGAGGACTGCCGACATAAATTTTCAAAGACTAAGTGTCAAGATTAGGTCATATCATTACACAGTACGAGACATGCTGATAACTGTAAAACTGCATGCAATCAAGTTGAAACCACACTAAAATAATGCCAACATATTAATTTACAAGTATTCCATAAGTTTAATTTCTTCAAAAGCTGCGTGTTCATGTTTATGCTGCTAAACATACTCGTTTGCTAGATGAGGCGGAGTCTGCGTTCCAACTCATTAACGGCGATCGTTGTTCCAGTGACTCGTTGCAGCACGATTGGGGATCGCGCTTTCCCAGTTGCTGCTGCCCATGCACGGAACGGCCTACCATCGTTTGTTACGCTATCCTCGTCACTGTCGACTATTAAGCGTCATTTGAAGACATATTTGTTCACAACATCGTATTAATGACGCTGATTTCAGTTGTCTACTACATGTAGTTTTCTGTTTACCGAACATGTTGACTATTGTAATTTTGCTACGTGTTCTTGGAGTCTATTTTAGACTAAATGCCATGCTAATCTTTTCATAATAATAATAACAGCGACATTCTGGTAACACGCCAGTAACGACAGTAAAAAATCACCGCAAAAAATAGCAAAAAACACGGCAAACTTCAATGAAAATGGCAAAAATCACGGCACAATCACAGCAAAGATATGGCATCAAATCACGGACCCAAAGACCACTATATAGTCTATAAAATTCAGCATCTAGCATTGACGACCATCATTACATGCAGTGCAAGGTGTATGTCTGTAAAATTTTATCACTGCAAAGCATTAACTACAGTGTACATGTCATGTCTGTCTGGCTAATAATGTGCTCCGCATTAGAGAAATTCCCCGAAACGAATAAGTATCAAACAGCAGGCTCAGAGTGCTTGGAAAACCGCTCCTGACTTGAATGACAAAGGTAAATATTTTTGTGTTAAAATTATACAATAAACTTCAACTCATGCTGATTAAAAACAAAATATTCTTGCAAAAAAGACGTAAAACCACGGCATTTTGGCAAAAAAAGCACGGCAAAACATGACATCATGGCAAAATCACAACATCTGAATCGCGGCATGGTCTCTGTGATTTCCATGTTTTCGTGATTTTCTACTGCCCCTACACATCAAATCTACATGGTACGTGTGGTAGTAATCTGGCAAACCTTTCATCAACATTTGCCGAACCAACAACCAGCAAACCTCCCGGACGTCCTCGAGTCCACAGTACCAGCTGTGCAAACAGATACGCCAGTACCATACGAAGCCGGGCCTACAGCAAACATATACCAACATCACACCGACAGTGTTGTACTACTACAACACTGTAGTAGTATTACTACAACAACAATACAGTTTTAGTAACGTTATCACAACAATCTCGTCAATCCTGAGTCCACAGAACCAGTTAAGCAAACAGATATGCCAGCACCATACGTAGTCGTGGATACACCAAACATACATCTGTTAACAATAATGACAGTATTACTACAACGATGTATTAGTACTGTGACTACAGCATTCTCAGTGTGACAATATTGTCAACCATAAATCCACGATGAAATCAGCAGACCAGTTAACAAAGTCAACTGTAAAGTAGTGGAACCGTTCTGCAAACCAGTCAGCCAACATTTGGCATAAACAAAGATAAAGCCGAAAAACTAGAGAATTGTTACGCCTACGTTCTAAGTATTTCAATAATTTTGCACTTTGGTGGCCTCTGTCATTGACCATCAAATTAACTGCAGCACTTCATCAAATCATTGCAAATAGACATGCCAGCACCATATATAAACAGTCATGTGTACATGGTCACATACGATTATAAAAAAAGAATGTTCTTGTAATTAATACTACTACTACTTTAACAAAGTATTACTATAAAACATTATAAACATACATGGTGTTTCATAAAAAGGGACCCCTTTTTGTTTTTCTCATAATTCACTTAAATGATGATCAATTTACACAAAAATTTTACCAGTTGTAGCTGAAGAAATACTAACGCAAAATATTGCAGCAAAACATGGCGTTTGATTAAATATTCTTTGTTAGTCATGAAGTAATGCTGACATCATAATGTGTCATGGGTACAAGCTTCATAGTCTCAACTGGTGCTGTCTATCGCTATTCGCTACCCTGCTCCAATGGTGAAAAATCTGGTTCATTCATGACAAATTGTTGAAGTTTTACAGTTACAGTTACAAAAACACGCAAAGCAATGGCATTTACGTGTCTGTGAAGATAGTTGGACTTTTACGCGTTCGAGCAAGACAGTGCACTAGCATATCAAGCTTGCAAAATGGTTGCATTTTTGGATCGCAAGACGCCTGATTTCATGTCCCCATCATCCCATGTTGCTTGGTGCTGACACAATAAACATTTTTCATTAGCGAACCAGATTAAGCTCACCATTGAAGCAGGGTAGCAACTGACAGCACTAGTTGAGACTATCCAGTTTGTACCCGTGACACATTATGACGTCAGCATTACGTCAGGACTAGCAAAAAATATTTAATCAACTGCCATATTTTGTTGAAATATTCCGAGTTAGTATTTCTTCAGCTACAACTGGGAAAAATTTTGTGTAAATTGATCATCATTTGAGTGAATTATGAGAAAAACAAAAAGGGGTCCCTTTTTATGAAACACCATGTACAGTAGTGCTAAAACAAACTGTACCAACACTAACCGTCTTTTAGAATTACAAAACTCATGCATTATAGCGCACCTGGATAGCGCACTTAATACGTGATCAGCTGAGGATATACACTTTATGTACGATATTGTACAAATTCTGTGTAACTTACCTGTACATTCTGAAGTGCAAGATTCTCACGAGCTGAACCTCCATGAAGTTTAAACTTAGGCATGACGCCCACCACTGCAGTAAACACTGCAAGAACTGCCGATACTGCTGCATCTATGTTCAGTGTCACGTGATTACTACACCATAGACACACACAGATATACACACAGTACACCACAGATACTCACATAACACCACAGATACACACAGTACACCGAAGATACACGTAATTTCTATGACAGATGCATGACAGACAATGAACAATGTAAGATTCACGACAACAGACATTGCTCACTTGGCGGCTAAACAGTTAGGATGTTGTACTTGCAATGAAGAGGTCACTGGTTCAACTCCCTGTCGATAGGGTAACTAGCGAGTTGTTAGTACTTGTGGTCAAGTAAACCATTTCCAAATGTAACCAACCAGCCGCCAAGATCAGCCCAATCTTCAATCCATCCAAAGTAGATACATTGGACAACTTCACTTTCTGACTTAGACTTTCGCTGAGCCTAAACCTCGGTCTAAGTACCTACTTAAGTCAAAAAGTGAAGTGATTTCGCTGAGTGAAAACATGGCGACTAACACGGATAGTTTAGTAAATTAAAACAGTCTGGTACCAAAAACAAACGCCATAATGGCTACACAATGACGTAAAACGTTACGTAATTACGTCATTTGCGTGCGCGGAGCAATTAAATAAGCAAGTCCAAGCGTAACTGATTGATTTATTTCCTGTTAGGTTTACCGGTTTTCCGCCATTTTTAATCGTTTAGTTGAACTTTGGTCAAAATACAGACTTTAGCGTTCAGCTTTTGCTTTGGCTCAGCGAAAGTCTAAGTCAAAAAGTGAAGTCGCCCATTGAGTACTGGCCTGTCTGTCTGTCTGGCTGGGGTTAAGGTGGGGCACGTTCACCTGTGTCATCCCATATGGCAGGTGATGCTATGAAGCTCTGCGATGTGTTACCACAAACAGTCATAAGCAACCGTTAACCTTTTTCAATTAAACAAGTTACTTGCTCTTTATATGGGCATCCCATTACGTTACGTTATGTATCTTGCATGCCCATACCGCTCATTTTAGTTTTTTAAAATTTATCTGTCTTTTTCGTATGAGTTAAGAGCCAGTCTGGTACACATAAACACACAAACAGATGGACAGACGTAAAAGCTAGACCCATAATGAAGCTTATTATAAGATGGCCAGATACACAATTTACAAATGAAAAATTGACGAGTGACAAACCTGCCAATATATGTGGCTATATTAAAACATTAGGTACATTAAATCAATGATTAAACAGTGTACAAGCGACAACTGGGAGCGGGTGACGCACCTGCCAATCTGAGTGGCTAGGTCAGCAGCACGCTGGGAGGTCTCCTCAGAACTGTTGCTGGATGCCATGTAGCACGTTGTGAATATACGACCACACAGTTCCTGCGGGTTGGTCGGAGTGTATGTGGGGTCGCCCACGATCTGACGCATGTCCTGCAATGTCTGTGTGTCTGACACAATCATAATCACACTAGCCACTTGGTCAACTCAGCCTCCTACCCTGAATGGGATGATAAAATGAACTACACAGTTCGCATGGGTTAGTAGATGTGTATGTGGGGTAACCCACAATATGATGCACGTCTTGCAATGTCTGTGTGTCTGACATAATCTTAAACATGCTAGACTCTTGACATCAGCTTTATCAGGCCGACTCAGCCTTCTATCCTTCAGGGTAAAATGGGCCACACAGTTCCTGTTGGAGTGTATGTGGGGTCACTAAAAATCTGACACGTCATGCAATGTCTGTGTGTCTGGCACATCATAAACACACCGGACATCAACTTTACCACGCCAACTCAGCCTTCTACCCTCTATGGGATGATACAAGAAATTTGAGCAAAGCTCACGAGATGCGCGAAAGCCTATAGCATTTCCAGTTCAGTAAGTATAGTTTCAAAAATAGCATATGACTTGGACTCGGAGCATCGGGACCATAATACACATCGGCCATAGGTGCGTGTGGCGTTGGCGACGGTGGCGCCTCCTTGTGAATGATACAGACTTGCGCAGCCCGATATCGCTATCGATATCGCGAAAAAAATCCGTAAAACCCCCTATTTTGGCGTTCAAGGTCATCCAAGGTCACTGAATTCAGCGCCAATCGAAAGCCAGTGTACGATTTCCTATTAGTGATTAATAGTAGCCTAGGCCTTATCTCGCACCGTTACTGAGATACAGCGTGTTATAGGCCAAAAATCGCAAATTTTGCCTACCCCCCTCTCATTTAGCGCCCTCGTTCGGGGTGACCCCCTTGAATTTATGAAAAAGCTTTACGGTTCCTGAAACTAGAGTCTTCCATGCAGCCGATGGTGAAGATTTGGAGATCCTAGCTTGCGCCGTTTTGATACAGATCACGAGTGTGACAGACAAACGGACAGACGGACAGACAGACAGACGCCCAGAAGATGGCAAAGACGGGCGAAGCATTCTGCTTTCGCAGGTAAAAATGAGTATCAGCTTTCCAGCTGAGTGGTAATAAAAGGCAATGGTGAGTGTAGTACTGTAAATGCCAGTTTGTGGCTTAAACTGATCGGCTGGGTCAAAGGTCGGTGGCCGCCTGCCGCTTGTGCTACACACAGTCATATGAACCAGGAGCTCGATTCACAAAACATCTTATGGCAATTTTGCGACAATTTTATGACATTTTGCACACACTCGCCAATGTGCTAATTCACAAAACATCTTAAGACAATTTTACGACACCATCACTTTTTAGGTGTCTAACGACATTCCAAATTATGCGTTTCCAACATCATCCAAAAAGAAAAACTTCTTTGTATCGATTTATAAGACCTCTAATTCAATTATACTCGTAATCTAGAAATGTCAGATTTATACTATATCTGTTTTGTGTGGTCTTTTTGCTGAATAAATTAATTAATGGATAAATGAACAGCACTTGCATTGGCGACGGACTGTTGCTACGCCGTAGCCATGTAAACACATATCTTGACAACGGACATAGAATAAAAAATAATATAGCATAGTATTGTGTGGTGCAAATAAATTAATGATAATGACTCAAATATCGCGATACTTGATAGTACCACAATACCAAAATAAAACTGCATAGTCCACAGCTGTCCGTCGGTGATTGGTGCAGACTGTTTTTCTTTCGTTGTAGGCCCTATACAACTATTTACTGTAGTAGTTAAATAGCTAATGCGTATGAAAAAAATGCATTTATCTCTACTATTCGCTAGTAGCCAATCGCTACTATGCGCCATCTAGATAGTGCCACGGCCAAGAAATGCTTCAAATACTTCACCTCTCCCACCTTCGCACAGCTTTCAACAGGCCTACTGTCTCTAAAACTAGCAAATATTAATAAACTATAAAAAATGAAATAAATTCAAAACATTCAATAAATAAAAAAAATCTAAACAATTAAAAAATAAATCAGCACCTGTGTTAACACCATGCAGGCCTACTTGGAATTGTGTAGTCAGAATATTAAAAATTTCTAAATTAAAACATTACAAATTTAACTCGAAACCACCGCTTTTACTTACTGAGTAGCATTATGCTGACTATTCAGTGGCTTGCAGACGACCACAGTTACCATGACAACAAGACGCCTTCGTGAAAAAAGTTACGATCATTAAAGATAAATTCTGTGAAATCATTTACGACATGTCGTAAGATATTCTTATGACATCTTAAATATTGAGTTACGATAATGTTATGACATGTCTTACGACAATGTTTGTGAATCGGGCTCCAGGTAAACTCTCGCAATGGCTATGCCATGATGACAGCACCATGAACATTGTCATCAGCTATTACTAGAAATATGAAAGTGAGCGACCTACTATGACAAGAACTACACATCCTGCAACAACTACAACAACAAGTACTACTACCACTGCACTCAACCGCGAGATGTGATAGTTAGGATTTAGGCTTAAAGGCAAAGTCGCACCATTTTACGTAACTGTCATAAAGTGCTAATTAGCTTCACCAAATGTTAATAATCTTTCTAACTATCAACAATTCCGATCAGTGAGTTAGACATGCCACATATAGTAGCGAGCACAAACCTCCATTGTTGACAGCTGTGCAGACCAAGTGACACATTGAAGCCACAATACAAGCAGAGCTCGAACTGTCTATGCCTCCACTCAATGGTAGGAAGTATCCGCCCTGACCACTGCGACGTAGGTAGTCCCACATCCAACATGCCGGACCTAGGCTACATACAACACCACAACAGTAGTAGTATAACACTACTAAAAGTAGTAGTCACAACAGTAGTTGTAGTAGTAGTAGTAGTGGTAGTATTAGTAGTAGTGGGTAGTAGTAGTAGTTGTAGTAGTAGTAGTAGTGGGTAGTATTAGTAGTAGTGTGTAGTAGTAGTAGTAGTGGTAGTGGGTAGTAGTGGTAGTGGGTAGTAGTAGTAGTGGGTAGTAGTAGTAGTAGTAGTAGTGGGTAGTACTAGTAGTAGTAGTAGTGGGTAGTAGTAGTAGTAGTAGTGGGTAGTAGTAGTAGTTGTAGTAGTAGTAGTAGTGGGTAGTAGTAGTAGTAGCAGTAGTAGTAGTAGTGGGTAGTAGTGGTAGTAGCAGTAGTAGTAGTAGTGGGTAGTAGTAGTAGTAGCAGTAGTAGTAGTAGTGGGTAGTAGTAGTAGTTGTAGTAGTAGTAGTGGTAGTGGGTAGTAGTAGTGGGTAGTAGTAGTAGTAGTGGTAGTGGGTGGTAGTAGTGAGTAGTAGTAGTAGTGGGTAGTAGTAGTAGTAGTAGTAGTGGATAGTGGTAGTAGTAGTGGGTAGTATTAGTAGTAGTAGTAGTAGTAGTGGGTAGTAGTAGTAGTAGTAGTAGTGGGTAGTAGTAGTAGTAGTGGGTAGTAGTAGTAGTAGTAGTAGTAGTAGTAGTAGTAGTAGTAGTAGTAGTGGGTAGTAGTAGTAGTAGTAGTAGTAGTAGTAGTAGTTGTAGTAGTAGTAGTAGTGGGTAGTAGTAGTAGTAGCAGTAGTAGTAGTGGTAGTGGGTAGTAGCAGTAGTAGTAGTAGTGGGTAGTAGTAGTAGTTGTAGTAGTAGTAGTGGGTAGTAGTAGTAGTGGGTAATAGTAGTAGTAGTGGTAGTGGGTGGTAGTAGTGGGTAGTAGTAGTAGTAGTGAATAGTAGTAGTAGTAGTGGGTAGTACTAGTAGTAGTAGTAGTAGTAGTGGGTAGTGGTAGTAGTAGTGGGTAGTATTAGTAGTAGTGGGTAGTAGTAGTAGTAGTGGGTAGTAGTAGTGGGTAGTAGTAGTAGTAGTAGTAGTGGGTAGTAGTAGTGGGTAGTAGTAGTAGTAGTAGTTGTAGTAGTAGTAGTTGTAGTAGTAGTAGTGGGTAGTAGTAGTAGTTGTAGTAGTAGTAGTAGTAGTGGGTAGTAGTAGTAGTGGTAGTAGTAGTAGTAGTAGTGGGTAGTAGTAGTAGTAGTGGTAGTGGGTAGTGGTAGTAGTAGTGGGTAGTAGTAGTAGTAGTAGTAGTAGTAGTAGTAGTGGTAGTGGGTAGTAGTGGTAGTGGGTAGTAGTAGTAGTGGGTAGTAGTAGTAGTAGTAGGTAGTATTAGTAGTAGTAGTAGTGGGTAGTAGTAGTAGTAGTAGTGGGTAGTAGTAGTAGTTGTAGTAGTAGTAGTAGTAGGTAGTAGTAGTGGGTAGTAGTAGTAGTGGGTAGTAGTAGTGGGTAGTAGTAGTAGTAGTGGTAGTGGGTAGTAGTAGTGCGTAGAAGTAGTGGGTAGTGGTAGTAGTAGTGGTAGTGGTAGTAGTAGTGGGTAGTAGTAGTGGTAGTGGGTAGTAGTAGTAGTAGTAGTAGTAGTAGTAGGTAGTACTAGTAGTAGTAGTAGTGGGTAGTAGTAGTAGTGGGTAGTAGTAGTAGTAGTAGTAGTAGTAGTAGTAGTGGGTAGTAGTAGTAGTAGTAGTAGTAGTAGTAGTAGTAGTAGTGGGTGGTAGTAGTGGGTAGTAGTAGTTGTAGTAGTAGTAGTGGGTAGTAGTAGTAGTGGGTAGTAGTAGTAGTTGTAGTAGTAGTAGTAGTTGTAGTAGTAGTAGTAGTGGGTAGTAGTAGTAGTGGGTAGTAGTAGTAGTTGTAGTAGTAGTAGTAGTGGGCAGTAGTAGTAGTAGTGGGTAGTAGTAGTAGTAGTAGTAGTAGTAGTAGTGGGTAGTAGTAGTAGTAGTGGTAGTGGGTAGTGGTAGTAGTAGTAGTAGTGGGTAGTAGTAGTAGTAGTAGTAGTGGGTAGTAGTAGTAGTAGTAGTAGTAGTGGGTAGTAGTAGTAGTAGTAGTAGTAGTGGGTGGTAGTAGTGGGTAGTAGTAGTTGTAGTAGTAGTAGTAGTAGTGGGTAGTAGTAGTAGTTGTAGTAGTAGTAGTGGGTAGTAGTAGTAGTAGTGGGTAGTAGTAGTAGTAGTGGGTAGTAGTAGTGGGTAGTAGTAGTAGTAGTGATAGTGGGTGGTAGTAGTGGGTAGTAGTAGTAGTAGTAGTGGGTAGTAGTAG
>Ga0056128_1006952_pt1 | contig 14272 bp, 12 predicted proteins | sample WorMetLIZISLAND2_FD_71113 | JGI IMG/M metagenome (GOLD analysis project Ga0056128, IMG submission 71113) | Marine gutless worms symbiont microbial communities from Max Planck institute for Marine Microbiology, Germany - Olavius geniculatus... ... | reverse complement strand
TTGGAGAGAAACTGGGGGAGGTAGGGGAAGTGATCGGGGAGAAGAAGGATCGGTAGTGAGATATTTTGGTCCCCTGCTTTGTTCTGACCGTTCGACGGCCTGACATTTTAAAATTTTTGTTACCGTCTTGTAAGAAAAAAGGTTACTGGTTATTTAATCTTAGCAATAGTTGCCCAGTAATCTCCCAAGTTACTATCGCAGCTGCATAAAATATTGATCTTTTCTCAAAATTATTTCTGCTGTAAATTTGCAATAGGCCTATAGAGGCTTTATCACGTCACAAACGTGTCGCTAGAGGGCCTACGCTAACGTGTGAAACATGCGCGTTACGTGGTCATTATTTTAGGTGTTCATTATGTTTTAAAGTTGATATACGGTCGTATTTCACAATGCGTTTAAGATTTTAGAGGTTAGCCGAGGCCTATGTCAAGTTTAACACTAATTTGGTTATGGTATAATTTGTAAAATCGCCAAATATTTGATCAATTTATAACTATTTGAAGAAAGTTTACTTTTGAATTTTTATGTGCCACACGGTAGGCCTATGTGAAAGCATAAAAAGTTTAGTTCACGAATATGCTACGCAATTTTTTCAACTTACTTAATTACGTACTTCAGCTTTGTGAAATTACTCAAAAGTATTAATGGGTTTTGACGCAATTTGGGGCGAAAATGTAAGTGATCAAAATCCAAAGACTTTCCAATTTGCGTCAGCTTCATTCACCAATTAATTGCATTTCTGATGAGATATGTCACTGCTTTGGCCCCTCTCACGCCTAGCCACCAAAACGTTTCACAAAACGAGTTCTCATATGCGTTCTCTAGGCCTATTGAGGTCGCAGCGCTCTCACAATGATAAGAGCCAATTCAAATCGACGCCGGCGCCGGCGCTTTATAACAGCGGCAGATCGCACACCTCTGTCGCCAGTGTACAAGGAGGCCTATAACGTAGGGGGCCTGCCTGAGTGTAGAGCTTGCCAGTATGTAACTGTGTTATTTGTACGACCGCTGTGGGTCATTATCTACTGTATTCTAAACCACACTTCGATCGTCTTGCATAGATGCGTTTGTACCTACTGTATTGCTCAATATAGGCCATGATAGCTTTTCTTCAGTATATCGTCCGCAGATTATGTCGTATAACTGACTATTCAGTAGACGCGTGCGTTCAGGTCCGGCATTACCTGCGATTACCTGTAGCGGTTTTGGCGCTAATCGTTAATGCTACAACTGCTGAAAAATAAACGTAAAAGTATTGTTTGTTTATAACCAGCGCGTGCCAGATTTTATCAAAGATAAGTTGTTAGTGTAGGCATGTTAAGTTGCAGCGAATAACAAACGAGGTCATTTTTTTCTGAGACAGTGTAGAATATGACCGTGTCTCAAAAAAACTTCCAATTTTGTCATTATCTATGTTTTCGCTAAATACTGATCAATTTTCAAAATTCTTTTATTGTCACTTTATGTGGACAATTTCCGATAACGTGATTGTTAAATATTCCACCGCATTTTAAATGCGTTGCTACACTACCTTGCTAAACACAAATTTTAAAGAAATCACTATGATCAGAATAAATAGGCTACATAATATTATGCAGAAGCTTATTTTGTCAAAAACATTTTTTTTACTTTTTATACTTTAATTAAATGCCAGACTCCTTTGCAAAAATAAAATATAATCTGATAAGAAGTAATTACACCACGAGGCAATTTTCAGCATTCTACAGGACTCTATTTCGCAACGCATTTACGATATAATAAGTTGGGGGGGGGTGTTTTTCGACTTTGATATCAATAATATGGCTAGTAAAATAATCTCTATAAGTGCATGGTTATTTTTACAAAGGGCCCATTTTTGGACCATTTGACTGATTTTGATACGTCTAGGCTTATCATATTAACTATCCACGCGCCATGATTTACTGAAAATTACCTTCAAAATGTTTTACTTTTAATGACTTGTAGCTTTTGAACGGAAAATTGGCTCATGACGTGAACAAAGTTCAAGTTAATTTTTAATTGTGGCTTTTTTGCGTGACTATTTGTTATGTTCGTACTTTCGATTTATAAAACGCTGATCGGTACAGTTATAAAGTCTCTATTTAGGGATAGCTCGGACGAATGTCTGTCGTAACTTTGCAACTTTTTGTAGGTAGCAAGCGTGACAGCGAATTAGCGAACAAAGCAAAAAGACACGATGAATTTCATCACCGTGGTCTGACAGCCTGTGCCCGGAAAATTCACACGGTATGAAGCGCCTAGTCTTCGATGTAAAGATGTATCGTCTAGGGCCTACTGTGGCTCAATCATTTTATTACGAACTCGCAAATTTAGGCCCCTACAGCCACCGATTTCGACCGACTGGGTCAGTATGACAACAGCCTTGATAACAGGGCTTACTGTTACACAAAACTCGCCGTTTGTTTCTTAGCGGTGGCCGTAACCATCGCCAGTATTTGTTTACTTACCCACGGAAGGATGGCCAGGTTGAGTTAGCTTGGTGGTTGAATACCAAGGCGGTTGCCCATCTCAGTACTAACCCAGCTCGACGTAGAGCAACTTTGACGTTGATGCAGGCCTACCCAGCTAATAGTCATGGCTAGTGTCCTGGCTGGGGAAGGAAGTGGAGGTAACTGACCCCCTAAATTTTAACTCTTGAAAAAAATTTCTTGTCGGAAAATTTGCTACAGAAAATGCAGCGTTGATTTTTTGGGGCTGATGATTTCTAATTAGGGGTGGAATTTAGAGGTCAAATTCAACTCTTGGGAATTCAGTCTTCTCTGTCGTCAAAGTTTTAGCTATCTGTCAAAAATCGCAATTTTTTACCCTTCTTCTTACTTTCTTAACACGTGACGCCGCTGTCAACTATAGGCCAACTATCAAGGTAACTATCAGGGTGTGCATAGAGTGTGCCAAAAGTTGCAACAGACGTAGACATACAAACGCCTTCAGGCGAACTTATACAGTCAGCAATAACTACCGCCTGTCAGCTAGGTGAACGACAGACAAGCAAGACAATGGTACACATTATAGACACAGTCTATAGACAGACATCCCTTTTTATCTTACGTTCGTTTAGAACAGTTTTACGTCTTGCAGTTATGTGCTCGAATAAACTGGCGGCTTTGTTGAGAGTTTTTTGCAGTGCAAATCGATCGCTGTAAACATGTCATCTTACGTTTTTAACGCGCGCACGCACACGGTGCAGGTCACGTGATGTTGCACGCCGCAGGTTCTAATGCAGATCACGTTTTACATCTTACTTGGCAATTATTAGGCAAGGCACTTTTCTATGCTCTCTGGCGACTTTTTGGCTAATCTACACCGGCAATTTTTGACACTCAAGAATAGCGCTATAGGCTACTGTCGCAATATCTTCGTTGGCGCTTTCTTTTTTTAATTATTGCAGTCACGCAGTGGCGTATTTACAAAATGTATGAACGGAGTATACGTGTAACAGAAATATTTGAACTCAGGCATTTTTTACTTTCTTCCCCTTACTTTTCTCTGTTTGTTAAATTGTTTTTCACTTTTTAAAGCCGAAAAAAGAAAGGCAGATCACGTTTTACAACGTTTTGATCAGGAGATTTCAACTTGTTAAAGTTTGATCATAATTACTACAGTCTGCTCGGAAGAAACTTAACTTTTTGTTTTCGAGCTAAGATATCGTACCGTACAGACGGACGGACGGACGGGCAATGCGCGTCGTGCGGCCTAAGAGGACGTCCGCATATCTTGCAAGGCTCATCATTTCGGTGTGTTGCGTGTTAACGCTGTGAAAGACAGGGCGTCTTATTATTGTTAACACTGTGTGAAGGTACGTTCTTTGCCATGCGTTCGGCGTCTGCTGCTTTTATCATTCTGTGAATGGGAAAGTGGCTCTGCAAACACTATTATATCGTATAGACCTACAGTAACTATGTAACGATTTTGATGGTAACAGCATGCAGCCGTATTCGGCCACTACTTGACCTGAGATGCTAAGGCTTAAACCCCACTATTCCGATTTGTTGAGTAGGCTATTTCGCACGTGCTCAGGTCAACTCAGCCTCCTACCCTCAGCGGAATGTTAACTGAGTAGTAGCTCATATAGCCTACGGGCTACGGACTGAACTTGAAGGCCTAGTTTGGCGCGGTGGTATTTCTGCTGGCAGCACCGCGAGTGTAACTGTTCGCTGGCGCAGGCAATGGATAGCGGACATGTCCCAACAAAACCGGGAACGACAAAACCGCAAAACAGTGATATAGGCTTTTGTTAAGAAAATAAGGGCAAGGATAGGGTTAGGGTTAAGGTGAGAAACTAGGGTTAGGGATAGGGTTAGGAATTAAGGTTCGGGATAGGGCTAATGGATTGGTATCCGGGTTATGGTTAGGGATTAGGCCCTAGAGTTAGGAATAGGGATAAGGTTAGGCAAGGGTTAAGGTCCTTAACTTAAGGATAGGGTTAGAGTTAGGGTTAGAGTTCGTGCAGTGAGGTAGGCCTAGTTTTGACGTTCCCGTCGGTCCCGTTTTTGACAGGGAACCATGGATAGCCGCATATAGGCTAATTGCATGCGCCATTTAAACGAAGAAGGCAGAGCTTGGACTTTATGGGTTCACGGTCACCGTTGGTGGGCACTATAGCGTGACGTTCGCTATCACTCACTCAGTCACGCCTGGCTGTATGTATATAGGCCTAGTCTTTTCTGTTTGGTTGTTAATGTTCGATGCTCTGTTGTCACCAAGTTCAGTCTGCCACTTAATGTTCACGCGATAGATCATTTTACAACCCGATGCGCTAGACGGCACCACCATCTATCATTCAGCCGCTCTGTTGTATAATATGTAAAGTGTTTGAACGCTACCTGTATATTGCTGTTGGAACTTTGCCAAAACGCTCGAGACGGTTACCTTCATTAAACACTGTGTGGTGTGTCCGTCGAAGCAACTAGGAGGTTGTGTACGAGTTTGCGGTTGGATCCGTTCGTTTGTAAGTAAGTAGGCCTAGGTAACGTTGAACGATCAGAAGGTCCAATAGGGTCTACCCCGTTTACACGACTAAGCGATCGCCAAGCAAACATCGAGAAAACATCGAGCAAACGTCGAACAATTATGAAGCATGCATGAAGCATAGCCTACCCAAAGCAAACGTCGAGCAGTTAGAGCACACGTCGTGCACGTGTATTTTGAATGCATTTGCTGGATGTTTTGCTCGATGATTGTTCGATGTTTGCTTGATCGTGTAAACGGGGTATAAAGCATAGTTTACACGAAGCAAACATCAAGCAAACATCAAGCAAATATCGAGCTGGCTCGTCCAGCTAATGTTAGCTGGACCAGCCAGCTCGTCGAGTCGGCTTCATCGTGTAAACGGGGTACAAAGCATAGAGGGTTACAAACGCGAGGACACCAAGCAAACTAAAGGGTAGGATAAGTGATGGAGAAAAGATGAGTCTTCAGGCAGGATTAGAAAGATATCCATGTATCATTAAGCAGCCTATAAGTATAGGAAACTTAAGAAAGAAGCTGCGAACGAACGGATTTTGATTATTTTTTGGAGCGCTTCGACATGGCTCGAAAATTAGGCCCCCTAGCCTACGCGATTACTTGAGTGGCGATACCGCCAGATTCTTTAATTTGTGGATTTTCAAATTCTGGATTGTTGTCCAGGATTTTTAGCTGACCGTACTTTTTCTGGTATTTTCGCATGTTTTGCTTATCTTGTTATTATTGCATCACTGTATTATTCAGCTTTCTAGCTGCAAATGCGTACTGATAAACTGAGTTCAGTTCAGTTCAGTAAGTAACAGTCGAGCTTTTGGTACGGTTGTCGTTCGTCTGTCTGTCCGTCGTCGTCGTCCGTAACGGATGTATTGTGGCTAGCTAGGGCCTAGGTTGCTACTGATAACTAATCGCATATGCCCATTTAGGTCACATGAAAATTATCGACCTTGGATGACCTTGAATGTCACTGACAATCAGTACGGTCGGCTATCCTAGCAACAGCTGGGCTTCTTGTGATGCATGACATAAGACAACGGCTTGCAAAAAGACACCCTGCTGTACTGCAGGCCATCGACTTGTCGTCCTACAAATCTGCGACACTGAAGATCGAAGTAAGCTAGTGGAAGCCAAACTTAAGCCACTTGCGTATAGCGCTGACAGAATGACTGATAAAGCCCGCATTTCATCACGCCGACTTTGTGACTTTGTCGCAGACTTTCTTCGCGTCTTGTCACGGACTGATTTCCATTACAGCGACACAAACAGGTTTGTCGCGAACTTCTGACGGACTCTGTCGCAACCATCTCGACATGTCGAAATGGTTTAAAGCCCGAAATTTCCCCGTGACATCCCTGCTTTATGATTAGGGTTCGCCACTTTCGGCGTAATGGAATTTAGGCTCAACGCAGTGTAACGTGCTACAGTCGTGGTGACAAAACCCCAGCGGTTTAGCACGTTAAAAATTTTCATAGCAACGCCCCTTCCGCAGTGTCGTCGTGGCAGGGAAGGGGCAGCTGCCCCATTTTCAATTTTTGGCTGTCGAAAAAATGCCGAAAAAATTTTTTCTTGTCGGGAAATTTTTGTCCAAAAATTGCACAATTTGGGGCCGGAAAAGGAAAACCCCCATTTTGGAAAAATTTAGGGGCATAATTGAAAATCATTTTCTCTGTCGGAAATTTGCAGCTGTCTGTTTGAATTTCGTGGGAAATTTGTAGTATTTTTCGGAAATTTTTAACTTTTTGTCTCACCTATTTTTTTTTCCAACGACGCCGCTGTCACTACCTCTTACACCCCTTCCAATATATGCAGCAGCTGTGGACTCAAAAAAGCTCTATATAATATACTACGTCGTGTTTCAAAAACGTGCCACGTTTATTTTTAAATTTCACAAGGTAGTGTAGCAACATTATTAAGGTAAGATAACCAAAACTACGGTCATTTGCGTTAAGTTTTTTTGTAATGTTGCCTGCCAACAACGATTAAAATTAGCCGATGTTTCATAGAGTTATTTCAAAAAATAATAGTTGCACGTATTTTTGCGACACGGTGTGTAACGGCTCGCTCTCAACCAAAGCAAAGACGGTTTTAAATGCAGCATTGGCGTGAAAATATTGGCGCAAATTATACGTTGTCTTCAGTCTGGGTTTGAGTTACAAGCGATCACTCGATACGCTAGAGATACGTTTCAACGCCGAGTGACAGCAACAGTGTAAACTTACTGAAATGAATACGAGTGGAGTGACAGTTTTTGAATAATAACTCGGACTGAATTGTTGATTTATTGCATCTGACCAAAAAGACATGCGTCAAAACCTATGAAGAAAAACAACACATACATGGCAAGCGGTGTCGTGAGTTTAAAAAGTTGAAATGGGGTAGGAAGACGGACGAAGTCGCACTTTTCTCCGACAGAAAATATATACACTGTGTCCGGAAAAAAGTAACCCTCTAAACATCGTACAGTGAAAATGTCAAAACTAAACCAATTTAAATAAAATTCCGTACGATTAATCACAAATAAGTTGCTGAAAATATCGCCAAATTTTGTTCTGAAATATTATTTTGTAGGAGAGTTATTAATTGTTGAATATCGATGACAAAATATCTCCGTTACCAATATGGCGTTACATATGTGAACCACTCGGTTAATGTACATTTTCGTAACTCTAACAAAAAAAAATTGATTCCGGCAAAATTTCGCGACAACAATGAGCCTTCCATTAATAATCAAAGTACCAAATTTCGAATAAATCAATCAAAGCAAACAGTAGTTACAGCAGCTTTAGTGCGCTGATTCCAAAACACTTCAGTCTCAGGTTTTTTAGACTGGATTACATCAGACACAAAGATGACCTGAAACTGAATTGTTGTGGGTCACCTCACTAAAACCACTGTAACTATTATTTGCTTTGACATATTCAACTGAAATTTGGCACTTGGATTGCCAATGGATGATGCATTGTTGATGCAGAATTTTGCCAAAATTGAATGTTTTTTGTTGGAGTTACGAAAATGTATAGGAATTGCGAGGTTTACTTATGTAACGCCATATTGGCAACAGAGATAATATTTTGTTATCGATATTCAACAGTTAATAACTTCGCTCAAGAACACTATTTTTGAACAAAATTCAGTAAGCTTTTCAGCAATTTCTTGTGGATTAAGCGCACAAAATGTTATTTAAATTCGTTTAAAGTTAACATTTTTATTGTACGATGTTCAGGGGTTACTTTTTTCGGACACAATGTAGGTGCTGAACATTTAAGTTTTGCCTTTAAATTTCGTTAAAATGAAAACTTTTAGCTTTTCACGTTGCATTCTTGTTATAAAAGTATTTTCTCACAAGAAACAATTTTCCGTTAGGTTAAAATTTATAAAATCAATGTTTCTGCAACGGTACGGCGAGCAGCCAAAGACTAGAATTCGTGTAAATATCATGCAGGGTTTAGGGTTTAGGGATTAGGATTAAGGTTAAGGTCAGGGTTTAGAGTTAGATTTAGCGTTTTTCAAAGATATATGTGACAATACTGGACACCAAAAACTAGCGTTGAATATGTGTGGTATATTCGAGGTTCGAGGCGCCCTCCACGTTGACCGGTCGTCGGCAAGAGCCCATGCGTCGGCAGCAGTGAGTCCAGTACCCATGAGCACTATTTGGTGCTTGTATGTACCAGTTAATATCATCTAAATCCGCGGCCGGATCAATAGCCGTACGACCGGATATTAATCCGGCAGAGGTATCAATACGGCTGCCGGATCAGTATCTTGTGCCAAAATTTTTAGCGGTCGGAGCATACATGGCTTAGCGATTTGCATCGATTTGTACAGCAAATATAATGTGATAATAAATTTGAAAAAATGTTTTAAAGTTAATAAGAGAAAATGCGCTTGTGCAGAAATGCTACAGTGTGACGAGGAAGCGCCGGCAAACTGTACTAGTGATGGTACGATTATTTTGCGAGTTCTGAACCGAACAGTATCGAACGACGTCGGCCATGAGAGCGGCATCGGTAGCGATTGCGACAACGATTCGAATAACGGCGCCGCCGACCCATCACCACTAAGTCCCAGCACTCCTTCTTCCAGTTCCCATCCCTCGTCCAGCGACGATCGGCTGCACACCCTGGACGACCAGCTAGCCCCTCACACTTGCGATGGAGGCTCCGCCCCCGTCGAATCGACTTCCGGTTTCGCTGATCACGTGACTTCCGGTGGGGACTCAGATCTGCAGGATCTAGCGGAGCTGTACGCCGGCGAAATGCCGCATGACGTCATGGACGTACGACTTCCGGAACCGTACGCGCAACTCGTGCTTCCGCCCCCACCGCCAGAACCGGAACCGGAAGTGAACAGCAGACTGAAAGCAGATTCAACAGTTTCGGAAGTTGATTCGACCCACGTCCGGTCGCCAGTACGTCTTCGCATTTTGTACAGATATAAATATATTAATTTATAACGCATACAGAGCGACGTAACTGAAATGAACTCAACTGAACTGATACGGTTTAGTTTTTAACACACTGACCATGCAGTTTTCAAGGAAGACGAGCTTGTCGGTCATTGGTTGACGCGTACGTGAGCGTAGTCACGTAGGTCATCGACGCCGTTAGACGGTGCCTACTGTAGTGCACTAACTACTGCTTGCCCATTGTTCAAAAACTAAACCATGTCAGTTCAGTTCAGTTCAGTTCAGTTACGTCGCTCTGAGCGCGCTTTTTGTATTTGTTGTCGATTTTTTTTTAAATATTTGGTATTATCTAGGTTTTATTTTTTTATTTTGCGGGGTGACATTTAAAAATATGTAGGAATTGCTAGTTAATTATTAACGAAACTTCATACTGATCGGAATTTCATTGCGCGCATGCCGGGACGCATAATTAGCTACGATTTTCACCTCCGCCAAGGAGGTTATGTTTTTGCCAGAGTTTGTTTGTCTGTCTGTGTGTTAGCAAGATAACTCAAAAAGTTTGAAATGATCTTTCTGGAATTTTCAGGGAATATCGAAAATGTCAAAAACTACAAGTGATTCATATATTTTGAGGGGTGATCCGGAAGGAATCCTGGATTCTGGATCACTTGAATCAATATGCTTGGCGGAGGTCTGCGCTCTCCGAGTGCTTTTCTAGTTGTTTTTAGTATTGTTGATATTTGTCATATGTGCAAAAATTTCTACTTGACAACTTATAAATAAACGAACACGACGATGATGATATTAAATGCCGTATAGAAAACTTTGTTATAGTAAAAAGATAATGTATAATATTTCAGGTACAGAAACGGCCGGGGCGGCGTCTACCGGCTTTGCCTTCGGACAATGTGAAACCGGAAAGACTTCAGGATTCCGGGCCGCCATTTTACTCTAGACCGGATACGGAAATAGAAACGGCGAAGAAAAACGATGGACAAAATTGTAGTAATAATAATAATGATAATGCTAATGCTAATCTTTGTCATCATCATCAGTATAAAGATTCAGAAAACAGTGCGGAACTGTGGAGGAAAGCGGGTCTGGTTTCAACATCCGGTTATCACTTCCATGGTTTAACCGGCGCCAATTCCGCTGAGGTTGTCATGGTGACGACGCTCCCGCGATCACGTGACCGGCGCCAGCCAATCACAGACGTCGCACCTGCTCACCAGCACACGGCTGATGCGGTCAAACCGACCGTAAGCTCTCTGCTCGAAGGAGGAAATCGGAAGTTGGCGATCGTCGGTAAACCGGAAGTGACGTCATCACAGCAACAGCGAGTGGCGCTGGAAACGTTCCGTCCAATTAGACGAACGCAACACGTAAGCGACCATGACGTCATCGATCCGTCGCAGTCGCCAGTAAGTTCTAAGCAGTCAGCTGATATTAATCGATTAAGTAACCAGATAATCAGGCCTTGCTCAAGGCTATGTACTGTCCGCGATAGCCGCAGTATCATGCATACAATATAGGCCTACGCAAAAGACCTACGTGATGTTGTCTTCCAATCTGTGGCTTTGATATTCCATAAAGTTTTTGCGGTTGTCAAGATACGCGTTCGTGCAAAATTTAAATTTCATCGTGCTAAGTTCAGCGGTTCATGAATTATCGGTGTTAATATGGAAAAAACAAACAAAAACAAAGCAAACAAAATAATAGCGACGTAGCGTTTTCTTGATTAATCGTACAAAATATGTTGTATTTTTGTAGGAGAAAGTTCATCATCAACATCATCAACATCATCATTATCAGCAACAGCAGCATCAGCCACAGTTTGTTTCGGACGCTAAACCGAACAGTCCACCGAATGCAGACGACTTACAAAAGGAGTTGACAAACAGAACTGGTAACGATTATATACTTGATTAGTTTACTTAAATTGTTTAACAGGAAATAATCGTTAATTTCGTATAGAAGCTAGCTGCAGTAACTGTCATACAAAATGCATTTTCTTTAGCATTTTTTGTCAGTAATTGAGCTTCAAGTTTTTTTGTAGATGCACTGAAAAGCTATTTGGCCTATTATTGAGTGTTTAATGTTTATTCGAGTCTTATTGATAAACTAAAATGTTTACTTCTGTGAAAAAAACTATTTTTTTCTGATGTATGTTATAATGTCATTGTGTCCAGTTTATAATGTTTTAGTGACTTGACTTTAATCGAAATTGTAGCGATAAAAATTCTATTAATGGCTACATAATATGATTAATCTTTTGATTAATTATTGTTAATTTCTGCAGGCTTAATAACAAATAACGTCCACGAACCAACGCGACGAACTATTAACGCCAGATCACAGTCGCTAGAAGATGATCTGGGTCAAGAGAAACTGGACTGGAAGTCGACGCCAACGGAAAACGGAACTAATGATTGGAAATGGAGACAGCAGGTGAAAGACATGCGCTTCTACTTGGGCGGAACCTCGCCACAGCCGCGTGACGTCATCGCTCCGGAAGATCTAATACAGAATGGTATTAATTTCAATTTTTATTTTGATTTAATTAAGCTTATTTCGCTTTAAAGTTTTTATCGGTTACAGTGTCGTACTTCCAATTTGCTGGTTTTTAATTTTAATTTTAATTTATTGTATAAATTATTGTGGTATTTTGAATCTCGGTTTTTTATTTTTAATTTTAATTCGTAGTTTAAAAATCTTTCATTGCATATTTTGTATTTGCTAGTTCAAATGTAAGCTGCATGTTTTGATTAAAGTGTTGACTTTTAATTGTGTCTTTATTCTCTGCAAACCTGGAATATAGCGGTATTTTTACAGAAAATTTAGCTCTGGGGTTGAACTTTTCGACGGTTGGAGCCCGACCAAAATTGCGCGGTAAATCGCATGTATATAGTATATAGCTATCCTTTCCCCTCAGTACGCAATTTGACACAAGGGGGGTTGAGAAAACAGTTGGTGGTGATTCGCTTTTTCCAACCCCCGGCGATTCAAACACTGTATTTTCCTGCTGTTGATACAATATAACTCACTTTCTTCTCTGCGGTACTGACTTGTTTAAGTGTGCTGCCACGTTTAATGTCCGCAGTAGTGACGACAGTATTGTTTTCGGCATCGTTCTTTTTTGGTTTTTCTGTCAGCACGATAACTCATAAACTGCTGCACTTAACTTGACGAAATTTTACACGAGCTTGTATCTCGACAACCACAAGAACCGTATTAAATTTCAAGGTCATACTCAAACGTCAAGGTCACATTCGTTTTGGGGCGTTTTCTGTCAGCATGATACTGCGGCTACCCGCGGACAGTACTTAGCCTTCAGTGAGGCTTGACAGTCTAGATTAAGATGGACTTAAGTTGTTTAGATTTGATTTTATTTGAAGTGGCGGCCTCAGACCGGAAACGTCTCGGTGGTCAAGTGACGTCAACGTTGGAGGAGGGAGGCTTGACGTCCAGCGGCGGCGGGGGGCTGTTGGAACGGCGTCTGGGGAAGATGATCCACCGGCGTCAGCTGCGGATCATGGTCGATCGGCTGAACGAAAAACAGCATCAGCTACACACTTCTGATGGCGTTTATAATAATTCGCCGTCGAGTCGCCATGTGGCGCCAGTGGTGACTCCGTCCATGACGATGACGTCACTTCCAGTCGGTGAAGTTATCAACCGGAAACCGTCGGATGGACGTCATTTATCGGCAGCTGGTTCTCCTTCTCAGTCGCCCAATTATCGTTCGCCGCCGTTCACGCCGGAAAAATCTCCACCGCCAATAAATCGCCACCAGGATCTATACGCACGTAAGCGCAAAGTCTGATTTCAATTCAGGAGGCCTACCGTAACAATGATAATTTTGTGCTTTATGTAATCCGATAATAATAGACGCCATGACGGGGGCGATGAAAACGACGGACATGAAATTGCAAGACATGTTTCAAGTGGCTGAATATATAGGCCTAGATTGAGTAAACTTTGATTTAGCATTGCTTCTCTGTAGCTAATTTTAAGTTAATGTTTTTGATATATTTTATGCATTTCAGTATAATACACGGTAGGCCAAAAAATCGGACCTGTTTGAGTGCTGATAACTCAGCGATGGTTAGTGGTAGAAAGACGTGTAATACGCCAAAAGGTTCAGAATACTGTAAAGAATAAATGCAGGCCCGTCGATAGGGTGGGGTAGGGGGTTTAGCTACCCCGGGTCCCGCGACGTTTGGGGGCCCCGCCTTCTGCCAGAAATATAAAGTGCGCAAGAATGTACCATTTTGAAAAAAAATCATAAATTTTTTCTCCAGAGGGATCCCACAAAATGTTTGGGGCCCCCGCGAAAATGTTTCCCCGGGCCCCGCTGTGGCTCTCGACGGGCCTGAATAAAGGACAAGTTTGCATATTGAAGCATTTGAATATTCTTTGCCGAATTTGCATAAATATTCGTCACCCCCAAAATTCTGCCAAATTTGACTGTAGCACATGGATTTAACATGGACATTTGAGCTTTCATAACTTAGCGATGTTTTTATTGACGGAAAGGCGCGTAATACGCCAATAGTTTCAAAATTGTGTACAGAAGAAGTGTACAACTTGCATGTCTCAGCATTTAAATATTCTTTGCCTGATTTACTCAAATCTGTCTCACCCCTGAAATCACGCTCAATTGGCAGTAACGCATGAATTTAAGTTGATTTTCATTTAGCATACAGCGAAATATCAACAATCATTAACACATATGTTGAATTTAGATAAAATCCGACATAGGTAGTTGCCCAACTTTTGCATTCATAACCGTCATCAGTCCTTTTAGGCAGCTGATCGATCGCTGGAGTCAATGTGTTCAGGATCAGCTGAGCCCAGCATTCGATTAGCACACGTTTTAGC
>Ga0056128_1006950_pt1 | contig 14275 bp, 12 predicted proteins | sample WorMetLIZISLAND2_FD_71113 | JGI IMG/M metagenome (GOLD analysis project Ga0056128, IMG submission 71113) | Marine gutless worms symbiont microbial communities from Max Planck institute for Marine Microbiology, Germany - Olavius geniculatus... ... | reverse complement strand
GCACAAAAGCACTGGTAACGTGTAGCAATCTGCTCTCACGGGTTTGGTCAGCTCTTAGTTAGCTCCTCACCTCCAGATTTTAGAAATCTTTCAGGTCATCGGTGCAAAGCCCCACCACCACGGCAAGGTGGCTGACCACGGTGGGGTTTTAGTGGGCTTACTATTGATGAAAATTTTTGCTTTTTTGAGTATTTGTCCATAAATCACGCTGCATTTGACCTCAAGCAAATAAAGCTAGTTAGCAACCCTTCTGCAAGTGACGTTAGTTGCAAAAATGGCCGAAGCCATGAAAAGGGAAAATTGAATACTTTAAACGTTATTTTTAGGGTATTAAGATGTAGTAGCAACCAGAAGATTACTTAATATTGACAAATTAACATTTGATAAAGCCAATTAACGCTTTATAACAGTTATGTAAAATGATGCAACTTGGCTGTTAAGTTTGTTAAAACATTTTATTATTACTGGAAGAGAAAACTAAAATTAGATCAGTGTGGCAGTGTGGATTCTTACGTGGGTTCGTCTCCAATTAAACCCACTGGGTTCTAAGGTTATGTATGCGAGTGTCTGAATTCTATGCAGACATTGTGTGCTGGTGTCTGTAGACAAATGGATCTGTCGGTGCAAATACAGAAGACGGCATCTCAGCACACTCAGCTGCAGCTCATGTGCTATCAGTGGCTCTATGAAGATATTCTCACTAGTGCTGGTCACCAGCAGCCCAACACGGGGCCACGAGCCTCGCTCATGACTGACCTTAAGAAGGTATCCTGATTGCTGCCTAGCGACGTTTGTCACTGACTATACTCCTGTCGATATCAGTAAAGACTATAGTCTTTCGTGGCAAATTTTTGTAACTTTTACTGTCCAGTTTACTAAATTTCGAGGCTTATTGAGGCAAATTTTCCTGACTTTGCAGCACCTTGTTTATTAATTAAATTGAGGATTTTGGGATTTTTTTAAAGCACGAAAGCATCTATCACTCTGTATGGTATTACTGTCGGTGCCAGTGCTTGATGTTTTCGTAGTCGTTGTTTAGTGGATAGGACATTGTTTGTATTAGTGGATATTGATTGTTGTTGTGTGCCGCCAACAGGCAGTCCATGCATTGGTTGGTCACGAGCGAGAGATTATGGTGTCGGTACAGAGCCACTATGAGCAGCTCAAGAAGACAGTCGTGCAGAGGCTCAAGTGGGCTGCTGGTGCTAATCCTTCTTTAGCTCAGACGTTGGTTCAGTTTGAAGAGACGCTGGCTCTCGATCAAGCTCTGTTAGACGTGAGTTCACATCTGGAATTTTTTGTGTTTACTGTTTACAAGCCTAAAGTAGTCAGTACAGGTGCAATACAGTTCATGTAAAACTGCAGTGTATGAAAAATTTCTGTATTCAAGTTGTGTCACACTTCTACAGAGCTCTGTAATACCTTTCTAGTACAAGTTTTCTGCAAGTTTGTAACAATGCACCAACTTGCATATGTAGCTGGTTGATGATTGATGAGAAAACTAAAAACGGTGTCAGCTTAGTGCCGACGTATTGTGCAGTCGTCTGCGCAACTTTGACCTTTTGAGGTGAAAATAGACACAACGGTAACTCCTGCCCTAGGTAACCTTTATGTCAGTTTTGTTATCTCCGCCAAGTGTGAACTTAGTGAACATTGGAGTAGATTAAGAGATTGGTCGTTCTGTCCATGTTTTCATCATTCCATCGTTCTGTGTACATGATGACTCATAATGGCAATGACGTCATTGCACCAACAGCACAAGCAGCAAAGCCGGCTGTTACTTTTCCTTCCCTTCGCGAAGCAGCTCTTCCTTCTCCCTTCCCTTTCCTTGTTGTATCGTGTACTTGTAGGTGTTTTTGTATTTGTAGATGTAGTAGTAGTAATAGTAGTGTTTAAATCACTTCACTTGACGGAGATATGTACTTTCAGGAGTGCCTTCTAGTTTTTCTATGCATTCTCATTTTGAAGTTGGATTTGTATAGCACTGTTAGGTTGTAACTTCAGTTCTGAGACGGTGTGGTACAGAAAGGTGAATGAACGTAGAGAAAACACACATTGCAGCCTATTAGTACAACTGGACAGTAAGAAATATGCAAATATGAAAAAAAAACAGCTGGATATAACACCGTTTGGAGAACGTTAAATGTAAGCCTTTTTAATGAACATGATACTGAAATGAAATAAACTCGATAGTGTTGAGCAGACCACTATGTACAGATGTCTATTAAATAACTTCTCACTTGCTCACTTGTGACTGACTTGCAGCTGTTTTGATTGCCTATCCTAGTATGTTGTAGAGACCACTGATATCATGTGATGTTCTGCAGAACGCAGTAAGCATTACGAGTGATGTGATGACAGTCAGTCGATCTGTCTTACACCTCGAGGCCATGATGACAAGAACTCAGGAAGCTGTTTCTGCTGATAGTGCTTTTCTTCTTCTCATGAACAAGTAAATATTATGTTCTGCTCTTTGCTTTCTGTGTAAATGGTTTGTTCACTTAATGCTGCTGCTTGAGAGCTTTTGTCGTAGCATACATTTGATTAGTTGTAGCAGCAATTTGATGTCTTGTCTCGTCTTTTGTTGTTCTCAGTCCGAGGGTTGACTGGTGCATGATCTTTCTCCGTTCAGCTTTATTGTCTGGTGCCTGTCCTCAAAGTGTCTTCTAACTCCAGTCCATTATGTGTAGTGATGTTCAATTGGTTCACTTTAGGTTTCTCTTGTATGTTTGCCATATTAGTCAGTAAGTAACTAATATGCACGTATCAAAAGTACTTGCAACAATAATAAAACGTAGAAGATGAAAACAGTTTCAAATGCAATACAGTAACCACAAACAGTAAACGTGCAACCGTGGATTTCACAGAGCAGTCACCAAACCGCCTAACCACAGACCTGCAAAAAAACCCACCAGATATCCTTATACGGGCATTGTGGGATGTGAAATTCCAGTGTCTCTTGTGTTATATGCTTTTCCATGCTGTAGGGGCCTGTTCCTCGTGACAGACTTACAACAGCTGGCAGAAGGGCATTCTCTTTCGCTGGCCCATCAGCTTGGAACAGTCTCTCGACGTACCTGAATGATCACACACTCAATCTGGACTCTTTTAAACGTTTCCTTAAATCATTTTTGTTTCAGATGTGCTGATAACGCATTCAGCACACTAGAGATTTCTTCGAAATGATAGTGCGCTATATAAGTGTTTACTTATTATTATTATTAGTAGTATATGGTAGTTGATGGCCTGACATTTGTTGAACGAACGTATTATGTTTTGCAGCTGTGAGACATGTTGTTTGCTGCAAGAGTCGTCGGAATCTGTTGTGACTGACAACGAAGCAGCTGTGATGGAGTCACATGTATGTCAGTTGCATTACCTAGTTACAGTTGTCATTGTACTTTGTATCTGCCTTTGCTTAAGTCATTGTAAATTTTATATTACTTTTATTTTAATTATAATTTCTATTGTAATATTTTTGTGGTTACAAATCTTACTTTTGTTTCTTATCATGCCATTGACGATTCTTTAGGCATCAGCTAATATTAGTTTCCCCTACATAGTACTGATGTACTAAGAATTCTAGTACTGCCTCGTTATTCGCCTCTGTCTGGCCTGGAACTTCAGACAATCTCTGGTAGTCATTCTGCATTGGCAGTACTTTTGGACACCGTTTAAAGACAACATTGTTTAATTGATACTAGAACATTCAGCACAGTAGAGATGTTGCATGTAATGCCACTGCATTGTACTCACTGTTGACATTGACATTGACTTGGATCAGGCAGTGGTTTCTGAGTTTTTTGGACATCTGTGTGCAGTCAATGACTGATCAGGCGCAAATAACGGCAGACTGGATTGCATCATCAGCGAAAGAAGTTACAGACGAGTTGTCTCAGTTGTCGGCTAAACTAGTCACTGGTGACAAGGCTGTCGACACTGCACGTGTAAGTGTAGATAGCACTTGCTCATTTTGTTTAGTTGTATATCCAATTATGATAATTTTTGGTACAAATATTTCTGGCACAGCTGGCCATCAAAAGATCATTCAATATTCTACCTTACGCAATTTACGCAATGTCTGTTTCTGCACTACCTGGGGAAAGCAGAACCAACGAAATATGAGTTGAAATGAACATAAATACGTCAAAAAGCATCCCCAACATTATCGATTTTTACTTTGAAAAAATTGACAGATTTTAATAACTTTTGGTGCAAACATTTTTGACACTACTTACCATCAAAAGACCGTTCTAGTTCCCACGTCACCGAATGTCTGTTTTGCACTACCTGGGAAAACCCGAACAACTGGAATTTGATAAAAATGCAATATTTTGTTGGTTTTGTTTCTCCAGGTAGTGCAGAAGCAGACAATGGGAGCGGTGGAAAATTGGGCAGCCATTTGATCACCAGTTGTGTCGGAAATACGACTGTCAAAAATTATTAAAATCTCGTAATCCTTCTTCAGGTTATAATCGAAAATGTCCTGGATGTTTTTTTCCCGACACAAATAATGTCATGTTTTGTGTAGGAGAGTTTGCAGACCGAGGTGAACAGTATTCACTCGGTTCTTGCCGTGCATCACAAGATCATGTCCGAGATGCGTGCCATACTCAAAGCCATGGCAAAGGTCAGTGGCTGATGTCTGCTAAAGCCCAAATTCCGCCATGCCGATTTTGTGACAAAGTGTTCATGTCTTGTGTCTGCAACTTTCACCAAAACGTTCTCGTGGACTTTATCCCGGACTTTGTTGCGGACTTTTCCTGTGCTTTGTCGTGGACTAAATTTCATCAGAGCGACACAGATGGATTTATCACAGACTTGTTGTGGACTTTGGTTTGAAAGCCCAAAACTTTTCCATAGCATCCCTGTTTTATATTTTGCGTCCATGATTATTATGGTCCACGTCTGCGACTTTTGCCGAAACTTCCTCGTGGATAAGTTTCAGTGAAAGCCAGCATAATAGAATTTAGGTATTACTTCTCAGCATGGCTGAGCTCTTTCTGTTTGTGTGGTCAAATTGAACTGACTAGATGACTGGTGACTGAGTGGGTGGGTAGCAGTATCTGTGGAACTACAGAAATTCTGTAGTCCTCATAGTCCTCACCTCTGTGCGTGGTCATTTGACTATTTTCAGAATGTTGCATTTTACTACACGTATTAGTTTTATGGCAGCTGGTTCGCAACTATGGAGCAGCCTGCCAATTGAGGTTTAACAGAAAGTCATAAATTACCAAACGTTAGAGATGACTACGTAAGCGTCTGTTCATTTCTGCAGCACATTGCGATTTAACATTTTGATCTACTTAACTGCACTGGATATAAGCAATTTTTCTCACTCACTTATTCATTGGTTTGTATTATCCATAACACTGTCTTTTATTCCATTTGCTTGCGCAGATAATAAGTGCTTGTTTCAAAACAAACGTGATCTTAATACGCTGTGTTGTACGACATAATTATGTAAACACTTGTAAATGTAATATTTAACAATTGTGTTTGCAGCAAGAGGAGCATGACTGTGGACCTGTAGAAACGCCGCACGGAGTTCGTGCTTACCTGACATCTTACAAGCTGTTCTCGGAGTCATTCACCAATGTGCTTAAGATGGCCGGTGCTGATGAGGTGGATGTCGAAACGTGCCAAAACATCGAGAAAATGGCGGCTGATTTCATGGAACAGATACACTCGTGAGTTGACCTTACTTATGTTGCTTGTGCTCTCTGTAACTTGTGAGTGATTCATGTTGCTGCCAACAATTTGTTATTAATTTAATATTCTTGATGAAAATTCTAGGCAAGCTATAATCTATTTGTCTGAGACATAGCAACTGGGAATAATTTGTACTGTTTTATGCTCAGTATCTGAAGTAAATATTAACTGTGCTAAGATGAAATGATCACTTGCGCCAAGCATTTCAGATGATGCCATAGCGTGATGCAAGGCCAATAACTCTGCTTTGAACCATTTAATTTTCATCAAACTACACTATCAAAAATCTTGATGTTAGGAACGTACTGCATAAGCCACTAAATATGTTTGTAACTTAATATTGCTGAGAGTTTAGAATTTTACAACGAATTAGTTTCACGCCTTGATGCAGCTCAGTTTTGTATAAAGTTGTTATTTGTTATGTTCCTGATTATTAGCGTACATGAATTTATTTTTTTCACCGAATTCACTGAAACCACCAGTATTACTGATGGCATGAATTAGGAAATATTATAATAAAAGCCATATAACGCTTACTATCACAATAACTATTTAGATTAACTATGTGTTTCCGGTTGCATTTGACGTTTAAAACATTTTTTGAATTGATTTACTGTAGTGCTGTTAACACACACATCAGACAGTGCATTCCAGCTATCGATAACGCTATTGCTAAACGCATACTTTCTCAAATCTAATCTACTGCGTTTTTTATACAATTTCTTTGAATGACCTCTTTTTTGATCTTTATCATATGTAAAGAATAAATCTGATTGAAAATTATAACGACCATTAATAATTTTAAATGTTTTTAGTAAATCACTCCTATGCCTTCTTTTTTCTAATGTCATTGAATTTAATTTTTTAACTCGTTCTGTGTAATGCAAATTTCTTAAATTTGCAGTCATTTTAGTTGCATGACGTTCAACTCCCTCAATTAACTTCTGATAATATGGACTCCAAATTGGCACACAATACTCTGAATGAGGTCTTACAAGACTTTTATATAAAGGCATAATATTTCCTTAGATTTATCAGTAAATTTTTTGTTATTACCCCAAGCATCCTATTAGCTTTTTTACTGCCCGACTACACTGTTTATCCCACTTCAAATCGTTACTCGCAATTACTCCCAAATCCTTTTCTTCATCTACTGTTTTCAATTTATTGCCACACATATAGTAGTCAGCATGACAGTTGCTATGTCCAATGTGTATAATCTTACCGTGACAGCATGACCTATTAAAGTGGTGTTTGTTCTAACGGCAGTATTTACAATGATCTGGTGGCAATGGCTCCAGCCCTAGTCCAGCCAACTACTAAAGATGCAGACACACCAGGTTTTTGACTGACTTTATTGTGTTATAATACAAAATGATAACTTTTCATCACTGCTTCATTAATTAGTTAATTGAATTCAATTATGAACTATTAAAAATTAATTATATTATGAACATTACTGGTTTTTAGTGCTTTGGCTGTTGTTGCTTTCTTTGAACAGTTTCTGTTTATCCAACAATTTTTCTTCACCACTAGATGCCACCATGATAAACAATTTATCTGAGATAACAGGAAGTTGATAGGACTCCTTACCTCGGTTCCTCGACTTGTCTCATTCTTTACTGTCGTTTATTGCTTTTTTTATCCCCTAGTTTATTTTGTGGCTTTCCGTAGTCATCACCGTGACACTGTGAATTTATATGTGCTTAAAGATTTTTTTTTGTTTGGTAATTGATTCTAATATTTAAGTTACAAAACCATGTGAAGGTTGAATGGAATGATTGTTGATGCCGTGGATTGGATGGTTGATATGCTTGTTGCTGAAGGTGATGCTGGCTCATTGTGGGCTAAGAAATCTTTATCTCTGTCAGCAGTTAAGTCCGACTCATCATCAGCTGGGAATGCTGCTGTGGCTGCTGCTGCTATTCGTGGTAATTAATTGCTGCTTTAATAAGTTTTGTTTACAGTCAGCCCAGACACTTGTTGTTTAGTTGTATATTTAATGCATCACTTGTGTCATCGTCGAATTTTAGGCAAAGCATCAGCTATGCTGACTATTGCAACAGATATTATCATGATATTTTCTGTCCGTCTGTCTGTCTCACTCGTGCGCCCTGCTAAAGCTGTTTATGGAATAAGATGCTGTTTGGCAAATACACTTGTGTGGCCCCAAGTAACATCGTGTCACACAGGGGCTCTATTTACCCTGGGACCAATCAAACTTTGCTGGTGGTCCAGATTGCTTTGTGGCTCTTGGATCGTTTTTCAGTCTGATCTGGATGGATTTCTTTTTTATTATCGAATAGGGCATTGACTGACATTTTACAGTGTATTTTAGCAAGTCATAAACAGATATTGATTCTGCAGATGCAAGGTCTTACCAGCCAATTTCGAATCTGTCTGTCTTGTTGAAGCTGCTTGAGAGACTATTTGCTTACCAGCTACTCAATTATCTTAATACAGAGAGATTGCTGCCTGAGATGCAGTCGGCATACAGAGCTTTCCATTCGACAGAGACGGCAGTTTTCAAGGATATGGCTGATATTCTGTTGGCACTAGACCGCAGTGAAATTGCGTTTCTCATCTTCTTAGATCTTTCTTCTGCATTTGACACCATTGATCATGCAACCCTGTTGGAGATTTTATACGGTCTTGGGGCAACTTGCTGCATTGGTTTCAGTCCTATCTCTCTGGTCGGAAGCAGTCTGTTAAGTGTAACAATGCCAGGTCGTTACCCTCTCTAGTTTTGTCTGGGGTCCCTCAGGGGTCGGTCCAAGCCTCTTTACACTGCAGATTTGCTGCGACTAGTAGAGCAGTTCCATCTATATTCTCATCTTTATGCGAACGACATGCAGATTTGTGGATTTTGCGCTCCCTCTGCAGCCTCTGAGCTCCAAAACAGGGTTTCTGCGTGTGTTGCTGAGGTCAGTTTTTGGATGCGCTCTAATGGGCTCCAACTTAATCCAGCCAAGACAGAGATCCTTTGGTTCACCTCAAGTCGTAGGCAGATCAAGATTCCACAGGCTTCTTTTTGCGTGGGGACTGCTACCATTGCTCTGTCCTACGTTGTTTATGACCTTGGTATCTACCTCGACTCAAATCTCAGCATGACCACACATATTTCCAAGACAGTTTTAAACGGCTTTTCTGCGATGAGATTAATTTGAAGTGTCCGCCAATCTGTTTCCAAGGCGGTTTTACTATCGCATGTCACAGCCCTTGTTTTGTCGCATGTTGATTATGGTAATGCAATGCTCGTGGGGCTACCTGCTTGCCAACTTGGTCGGCTGCAGTCCGTCCTCCACGCCGCTGCTCGGATTGTATTCAGTGCCCGGAAGTTTGATCATGTGACACCACTGCTTCGTGAACTCTATTGGCTTCGGATTCCCTGGCTTCAGATTTCGGAACGGATCACCTTCAAGCTGTCGTGCCTCGTCTTCCGGTCTCTCAACAGCACAGCACCTGTGTATCTTGCCGACAGCATCAACTGTGCAACTGACGTCACCACGAGGCAGAGTCTTTGTTCCAGCTCATCAATGGCAGTCGTTGTTCCAGTGACTCGTTGCAGCACAATTGGGGATTGTGCTTTCTCGGTTGCTGCTGCCCGTGCATGGAACAGCCTACCGTCGTTTGTTACATCATCGTCGTCACTGTCGACTTTCAAGCATCATTTAAAGATGTATTTGTTTGCCACACCGTATTAACGCTGATTCCAGCTGTCCACTTGTCTTCTGTTTGCCGAACATGTTGACTATTGTAATTTTGTTACGTGTCCTTGGAATCTATCTTAGACTAAATGCCACGCTATTCTTTTTGTTCATAATAATAATAGTAATAATAATAATTGATGACATTTTTTCCAGGGTGGAACAAAGGAACAGTCAGTTGAATTTTTAGTCACTGTTCGTCATGATACAGAAACGTCATGTTCGTCATGATATGGAAACAAAGCTCTTGGAACTGATCAGTCAGGATCCTAGATTTTTTTTCTTCTAAAAATGATTTTCTGTTACTTTTTTTATTCTTATAGATAGCCAAGAATAACATGACATAACAGTCCTTGGTGAGATGAGTGCTGTGCCAGTTGTTCTTTAGTCATCATTATTGTCTAATTTGCTGTTGCAGCGACTGCTTCAAAGGAGAAAGTGTCTCGTGATCCAAAGACAGGCAAAGGTCGGTTGCAGTAGCTGTTAGTTTCAGTGTTGAACTGGTCAAGTCACACGAGTAGCGTATGATCAGCATTATGTTTTGGGTTTTCACTGCAGTTTGTTTAACAACTGTTAGTTAAAGCTATTGCAGCAGAAATTCAGATTTGTGTGATAACAACACGAATGCAGTATGCCCGATTTTTAGGCTCCAGGGGATTTTGCATTCATCGTGGGTTAAAAAGTAGGCAGGGCAGGAGGTTACAATTTTCCAAGAGAAACTGAAAATTTCGGACAGAATTTCAACAGAGAGCTGCAAATTTTTGAGAGGGTGCTCAAGAATTTAATTTTGTCCCTAAATTTTCTAAAAATGGGGATTTTCTGCTTCAGATTTTGCATTTCTAGATGACAACTTTTTGATAAGAAGATTTTCTGACAAGTTTCCAATGGCTGTTTATTAATTTTTGTCGAATTTTATCAAAAAACACTATTTTCATGACGACCGCCAGTTTTCTTCATTTTGTCAGTTTTTCGTTAAAAATGAAATCCTTTTGAGCTTACTGATTGTTATATTGTTTGGTTTTTACAGCTTTTTTTACACATCAGAGAGGCTTCTCTCTGTCAAGTCAGGATAATGATAAACTTTTCTAGTCTGTTGGAGTGTTGCTACATGTTAAAACTGCAAGAAATCGTCAAAGTACAACCTTTATTTACTAATTTTGTGACATATTGGCAACTGATGTTGCCTTCCTTGGATCAGTGTTTTGGTAACAGTTGGTTAATGTTGCCAACTACAGAGGTGTATTGAAGTGTGTTCGTGCTATGTGCAGCTGTGCAAGAACGTAACTCGTACGCGGTGGGCGTCTGGCGCCGTGTTCGACTGAAACTGGATGGACGCGACGTCGATCCCAACAAACGAATGACCGTGCCCGAGCAGGTCCGACTAACAGTGATGTTGCTTTAGTTTACATACGGGGCCGGATTTAGCTGGTAAGAGGCATGGCTTGAAGTGTTTATAGTGGTCAGTGGGATTTGTCGGGGCTAAGCAATGGAACAGCTGGAGTAGGTGGGGGCTTAATTCTGTGCATGATATTTGTTGGCATGTTACATACACATTCAGTGATACCCGTTATTTTGTTGCATATACTGTTTCTTCAAACTATTGATGTTCAGTTCTTTATTTCTGATTGTTTTAGTTTCTTAGGCTGATTTAACACACAGTTTTATGCGTTCTCCGAGTCGATAATAGGCCACAGACCGCTTGTCTGCATCTACAGGGTGGAGCTTCAAAAGTGTGACATTCTCTACATAGATCGAGTTTCACATTTTATGACCCTCCTGTAGTCTTGTCTTGTGCTGCCACCGTCTTACTTCCAGTACTTCCAGTTGCACTGGAAGTTATTTCTCCAGATTTTTGTGTTCATTCGTGACCCATTTGTCAAGTTATACATGATGTTTCATAAAAGGGCACCTTTTTCCCCTTCTTTTTATCAAAATAATTCACTCAACTGATGATCAGTTTATGCAAAATTTTTACCAGATGTAGCTGAAGAAATACTAATTCAAAATATTTCCACAAAATACGGCTGTTAGTTAAATATCCTTAGCTAGTCATGATATAACAATGACGTCATAATGTGTGAGTACAAGTCTGTGAGTGAATTGTGAAAGAAAGATAAAGGGTACCTTTTTTTACGAAACACCATGTATGTATATAGTATAATCAGATTGTAGCACGTGGAACGAAGTTATTATTGTTAATTGCACAGTTGTTGCTGTGGTTATGTCAGGTGGATTATGTGATAAAAGAAGCGACGAGCTTGGACAATCTTGCCGTGCTCTATGAAGGCTGGACGCCCTGGGTGTGACATTATTACTAGCATCAAGGAAGCTAGTAACCTCACTACTGATGTCAGTCATTGCATCATGTCATGTGGCAGCAGTCATTTGCACTACAAGTCATGGTTGCGCAGTGCGCGTTCTGCTGGCCGATCGTTCTGCAAACGTTCATGTGATCACTTTCACGAACTGTTCATCTGAAGCGTGACGAATGATGACGGTGTTGAAAGTCAACATTAGTTCCTTTAAGTTCAGTTTAGTATGGTAATTTTATGTTCACCCAGTTCTGATAGCAGATAGCTATCATGCCCTCAGTATGGATAGAGCTGCATGGCTGCAGACTGTCTCCGATGTGCAATGTGTTTTGAAGTGACACACACACACACACTGAAGCATATTTGAAGCTCTAAGAATGCGCAATTGTGCGTATATACAGATGGCAACACAACAGCAGTGGCTGTTCTATCAAAATAACCATCTTCTTCAGATTTTTAGCCAATGATGCATGATGAACGGTCAGTTTTTCTTTGACTTAGTCAGACTTTGTGTTAAATTTGGAATCTGTGTAGAAAAGATTAACCGTGGACGCTCCAGCCATAGTGCATGCAAAATTTCTTATCTCAACCAGAGCACACAGTTGCTTTCACGCACTTTGTTTAATAATAATAATAATAATAGAATGCAGTTCCCACACATTTCCATAAAAATGTTTGAGATTTCTCATTATTTCACTTATAAGATTTTTGAAAATTTCAACACGAAACTTTAAATAAGTTGCGTCACACTGAGAAAATTTCACGAGATTTTCCCGTCTCTGTTATACCTCCAGAATCAATGAATGAAACGCAGTGAATGAAGCTGTCTATATGGATCACTATTACTAGTCTGATTGTAGGATTTGGTGACTGAAATCTTGACTAATGCTAGTAACCTTAGCCTTAATTAGTGACGTTTGAGTTTAAATTCATTTAAGTATTTGGCTTTGCCTATAGCCATGGCCTTGTGCAGTCCAGTATAACGTGTACATGTTATTCAGTTTTAGTTGGTGTTGATAATTTTACTGCAGGTTTTACTTCTGTTTACTGCTTAGTGTATAACTTACAGTGTGAGTAATCTGTGGGCATTTAATTGCAATCAGTTCCAAAATCCAGACTCAGATCTTAGCTTGTAGTTCTGACAGTAGTGATTAGTAAAGGTGGATAATCGAGTGGCCACTATTAGGCCTACCGTAAGTCAATTTAAAATGTGATATTGTCAAAACTAGAAACCGAAGTGTTAGTAACAAGAAGCCCAGCAGTTGCTAGGGAAGATGCACTACAGCCTATGCAGTTTCTGTTGCAGTACTGACCTTCCAGGTCATCCAAGGTCAATGATTTTCATGTCATTCGAAAGCCAATACCGGTATGCTACTTGCTATTAGTGATCAATAGCAACTAGGCCCTATCTCTCACCGTTTAGCAACAATAATTTTACTACATGTTTTACTTCTGTTCACTGCTCAGCTTACCTGCAGTATGAGTAATCTGTAGGCATTTCAGCCACGATACGTGAGTGACATACGGACACACGACAACCCGTGCCATTGACGCTCTTTAGAGCATAGCTGTAGGGCGTCAATAAAATTAATAGTAGAGGACACTGCGCCCGATAAGGATACGACGGTCTTGGTGTTTAGTAAGATCTTTTTTTCTACTTTTGCTGTGCATAAATAGTCTATGCAGTTTGTTTATTTGCTAGAATATCGTCAATTATCGTAATTCATGGAGATTTCTAGCATAAACGAGGAAAATTTAAGAGAAGCAGCAGCAGTCGGAAATGTAGATAGGATGGAAGCGTTAATTTGTCAAGGCGTGGATGTTAACTCCAGAAATTCTATGAACGGATGGTAAGCTCACGATCGATGCCGTCAGAAGCGGCCTGTGGTGAAGTGCGGACCTGCGGACCGACCAACGGGTAAACTGCGGACCAAAACTTGCGGACCAGTGGGTAAACTGCGGACCACTAAAATTCAGACCCCGCGCAATCGAACGCCTAATGAGAGATGTGTCGAGCTTACTGTAGCGTTCATGTTTTAGGCGCCTGTCTATGGGGAAGTCTATTCCATGCTCACAGGACCCCTGAAAACAGGACTCCAAAGGAACTACATGACGACTCCGGATTTGAGGACCCTGACCAAATTACTCCTATTACTCTAGAAAATTACTCTAGAATAATATATAGGATATCTATAAATAGACTAAATGCTGTCTGTATTTAATTCACGCTCTCAAGACTGAGAAGATTGTGAAGAATAATCAAAAAGTAAGTAGTTGGATAAGATAAGCATATATTGGGTGAGGTCAAGTTTCGCTAAGACTAGTTTACTAAAACGTATAACATAGATTCACGTTTGCTGATAGAAAAAAAGTTGTTCTTGACTAGTGTCTTAGACCAAATTTTTGTCTTAGACTGGTCTCTTCAGCGAAAATTTATCGCATTCATTGTACTGCATGAACAATCTGAAAGGGCGCAGCTTGCTGCCAAGGTTCTAGTTCATGTCCAGTGGTGTGATCAATTGAGCACCAAACATTAAACGTTGG
>Ga0056128_1006949_pt1 | contig 14276 bp, 12 predicted proteins | sample WorMetLIZISLAND2_FD_71113 | JGI IMG/M metagenome (GOLD analysis project Ga0056128, IMG submission 71113) | Marine gutless worms symbiont microbial communities from Max Planck institute for Marine Microbiology, Germany - Olavius geniculatus... ... | reverse complement strand
GAATGGGCCCCATGAGCAAACCCATATGGGCCCAAGTTGAGTTGCCCACCTATTTTCCATGCATGGGTAATAACTGGGCCAAGATGGGCCCCAGTTTTTGTGCTGTCTGGGTAGGACCTATCTCGCACTGTTACTGAGATAGAGCGACTTATTGGCTAAAAATTACAAATTTTGCCCACCCCCCCCTCATTTAGCACTTTCGTTCGGGGTGACCCCTTTCGAATTTATGGAAAAGCGTTACGGTTCCTAAAACTAGAGTCTTCCGTGCAGCCGACGTTGAAGGTTTGATGATCCTATCTTGCACCGTTTTGACTGATCCACCGCTGTGACAGACGGACAGACGGACGGACGGATGGCTAAGACGCTCTGTAAAAACAGGCAAAATGGCTGCACTAAACACGACCAGACGATAAAGCAACTTCACTGGCCACCAAGTCATTTTGTGGTCGTTATTGAATGATCAGATGTTACTCTAGTAAACCCGGAGATGACCAGATTTATAAAAACGCAGAAAGCTACCACCCAGATTTACTTTAAGGATAATCCTCTGATCTCAGATTAACTACAAGAAGAAAACACCCACTCGCGTTTCCTTATATATCTCCACGAAAAACGCTCTGATTTCCACAAAAATTTTCAGAGAATGTCTAGGAGGAAACTAGCATTCTAACAGTGTAAAACTCAAACAATCCCTGCTACTGGTGACGTCACGCTAACGTCATACTTCCATGTTTATGGACAATGGACAGACAATGGAATTGATAAAATGAAACATTTAAATTTTTAAAAATGACACAAGGGGCAGTATCAAGCCGTTTAACTGATATCAGCAAAGTCGAGGATCTCGCACTCAGCCAAGAACATCAAAACAGTTTAGAATGGAGATGGCAAGTCCAAACTAATTGCTGATGATATCTTGAAACTGTTTGCAATTGTTGACGAACAGAAGTTGTATGATGCTCTGCCCAGAATCGTGGAAGATTTGAGCAAAATACCTTTTGTGAACGCTGACTCTATAAATGTGTTAGCATTGTCAAAGAAACTTGAAGTAAAGGAGAATCGACTCAACACGGTGGAGCAGTTTATCTCTTCATCGGTCTCTGTGTCAGGTAACGACGTTCCTGCATCATCTGTACTTACCACTGAAGTAGTTGCTGCGAATGAGCAGGCTGTTGATGTATCTGATCTTGCCGATAATTTCCTGTCATTCCCCGGTAGAGCAGAAGACCCTGTCAATTATTAAGAAGATGGTGTATAACTTATATTCCTGGTAGACACAGAACGTCTATAAGCCATACCACGACACTGTCACGTATTTAAATCAGGCTTATTCAGTCTTATATCACAGTCCATTTCAAGCCAAAGCTGTTTTTTTGTAACACGGAATTAGAACTATAGTATTTTTGAATAAATTTTATTTGATGCTTGGTAATTGATAACATTTCAGTTCCAACCACAGTCTTAGCAATGCAGTGAAGAAATATGTCTGCATTCTTACATTAACAACGAGATAAATGTAATTAGATGAATGGCGATCTACCGCTGTCATTGACCAAAAATTATAAATGTTATTATCTATTCTATGGTGGTACACGCCCACTTTTTGTTTTGGAAGTTTTTACGAAGAATTGTTGCCAAAATGATAGCAGGAATGCCCAAATTTCCCGGGGAGGATTTTGTGAACTCCTTTTATCCAATATTGTTTGCACTGGTACTGGGATTAGTACTTGGTTTCAGGTTTGTATTTCAGAATATCGATAGTTTTCGCGGTCACTGCACGAACCTTTGGAATACCGGTAGAAAGTGTGCCCTGTGGGTGTGTCCTCTGCGCCGTACACTAAGCCACTACCATAAAACTTGTGTGTCGCAAATCAATCTCTGTAAGCCTATAGCCACAGGGTTTTTTTGGCGAAATTACATGGTCACTTACTCGCAAATTTCTGATCTCACTTATGTTGATCAACTGCCAAAGATGTATAAAGTCTGAAAATGAAGAAATATTTGCGATCGTTTCACGCTTTTCTAACTATTTCGCAACAAATCGTACACGTGCACGCAATGCGATCTCTACGTCACAGCTGTTTACTTCAAGCGTCTATCGACTGAGAAAGATTATGACACCGATTGCATTGATTTTAGTTATTTTAATTGCAGCTGAATGTGACTGCAAACCCTAAACCTAACCCTAACGCTAACAGTATTTCTAACCCTAACCCTAATTCTCTGAGAACAATTATGACACCGATCATACTGGATTTAAATAGTTATTTCAATTGCAGTTGAATGTGACTACAAACCCTAAACATAATCCTAACCCTATTCCTAACCCTAACCTTAAAACTAACTCTAATTATACATCTAAGTCTGAAGATCTAAACATGGTCGTTCTCAGTTTTTAGACAACCGCGTGTCTGATGTACGTAATGTTTGATGTTACGCTGCATTATATTAACGGATGTTTATAACTGCCATGACAGTCCAGTGCAATGTTTACATCAATACATTGATTTTGTGCGAAGTTAATGTTGAAGTTGTTATAAGTCTGTCTTACTGTTCCAGAAAGTTAGTGTGTCCGGAACTCTTGACGACAAAGATTCATGAAATGTGTAATAAGGTATGATTACTGCAAGATTTACAAGTAAGCAACCATGTGATTTCGCCGGTTTTTTTTAGGAATAAACATTAGTTCTCTAAATAGCACCAGCCGTAATTCTTGATGGCAGTGTGCATTGATACTGGAAGTTACAGTTTCAACTGGTAAACGTTATTATCAGTCCGGGCCAAACTAGCACCAGATTTTATTTTCAGTCTGGACTCGGAGTAGTGGCACTTGTGGTAATTCCCTGAATGACTGTTGCGTTTCACGAATAATTTGCATATACAGTTGACTCTGCTTATATGCACGGCCTTGGGACTGCAAGCTGTCTTGCATGTAAGCGGAGCATGCATTTAACCGTAGTTGGACTGTGCAGGGCACTTAATGCACTGCAGTAATTTACATCATGCAGTTACAACAGGCGATCATCCATGCCACGGAAAACAGTCATCTCACTCGTTACCCTCGCGGACATCAGGACTTCACATGCAGCATGTAGCAGCTGATAATGGTCACTCCAGTAGCGTCAGTTTACTGAGTTTACGCGCCAGCTACGCCGCCCACCTGGCCGTCATCGTCTCAATCACTCTTATCAGCAGGTGGCCTAGGACTATTGACCCGCAGACTGTTGTTTGAAGTTTCATTACGATTTTGCATGCTGCTGGGGTGGGGCAATGCACTGTTATGATGCATGGTGGTCACTAACTTTGCCTACCTGTATAATGGGTTTTATTAAATGTCGTTAATGGCATCTCAGTGATCGTTAAGTGGCTGTCTACAGCTTGTTTTATGTGCACTGTGTCAGCCAAGTTGCGTATAACTGAAGCAAGTCATGGCACTGGGACCAAATGATTGTGTGCTTATAACCGAATCATGCATATATGACTGGTGCTTATAAGCGAAGTTCACTGCCATTGACATAGCATAAACTCAAATGGGACTAGACGCATGTCGTGCAAATAGGCGGAGTGTGCTTATAACCGACGTGCATATAAGTGGAGCTGACTGTACCCGGTAGCCGCCGCTCGGTCCTCCAATACCCAGGCTACTGGCGTCAGAAGGTGTGATGCTGCAGTGCAGGTATGGTGATAAAGCTAGCTGATGTGCTGTTGTCTCGGTTGATCAAAGTGCTGTCATTTTCATTGCTATGTTGCTAATTGTCACCTTGACTTTCAGTTCTTGCTTGCAACTCAATATTAAACTTACATTCAGGCAGGTCTGCAGTAGCATAAAAATTAGATGGCACAGCTAAGTCGAAAAACAGCTAGGCCTATTGCTGGTTTGTAGCATTGCACCGGCCGCCCGGCGTACTCAAACTTTGTGCAGTTAGCCTGACTACTAGCCTATAATAAAATCTGGTGTCAGTCCAGCCCGGACTGATAATAACTTTTTTAGTTTCAACTTACATGTACAGCAGGCTTATCAAGACTGACATGCTAGTATCAGTAACATGTTTAGCATTGTCAGGAGTCATGTATTTGACTGGACCATCTGTTCTTCAAGCCCAACATCCCATAGTTAGTTATAATCTGGAACGACACATTCCTATAGACTTTATCCTACATTGCTATTGCTTTAGTTAAGTTTGTCATTGCTAAGTGCCTATGAAAGCAGCTCCAGTCAACCATTTTTGCCATCTTTACATGTAATTTAATTTTATTTTACTTTTGTCATTTGAATATGAAAATAGTTACAATGAAGTTTGTCAACTTTAACGTTTTGTATATAATGCACAACAGATGTACATTTCAAGCGCATTTTTCACAGTCGCTTGTGGAATGATTGTTTATTATGTATCAGATATTATCCCTTACTACCTGTTTTCTGTTAGAAACTACATGCGGGGCCCAAAGTGTCCAAGTCAGGCTAGAATGGACAACAAGATTGTGATTGTTACTGGTGCAAACACTGGTATTGGATTTGAAACGGCCAAAAATCTGTTGTTCAGAGGTAAGCAGGAGGTGCTGTTCGAAAAAGATGCTGGTTTTTTTCCTTTTGTATTTTTTCTGCTCTTTATATTTCTTTTTTTGTTAAATTATTATTGTGCAGTCTGCTGCTTTTATTTTCTGTTAAAGCAGCCCACTTTTTTGAAGTTGTTGCAGGTTTGGCCTCTTTTTGCCTGAGAACGTTTGCAGACTGTTGCAGCATTTGACTTATGTTGTAACTATTAGACCTGCGAGTCACTGAGGTACAGAAACTTGACCTGACTTGAGGCTAAAATGACCCCAAGTTGACAGTGGGCAACTTGAGCAAATCCGACTCGACTCGACTTGACAGTCGACTTGAGTCGACTTCAAACGACTTGAGACGTTCAGAAGTTGTAATGAACTTGCGAACGCTGTACATACAGGGTGAGGCAAAAAATGGCACCATTTTTGTACATCTTATAACTTCACCAAATATTAATCGATTTTCAAAATTTTTTTACTGTCAAGAGACAATTTTCAATAAGGCTATTACTATAGATCCTACCACAACCAAAGTGTGTTACTGCACTACCTTGTGAAATGTCAGTGTCTTAAGGATAACAGTTAAAAACAAGACGACTTTTGTTGCAACGCATTTTAAGAAATTAATAACAGAAACAGCGTGTTTGTTGTCTCAGTTATTGTCCAAAAAATCACATCTCACAGTTTTCACATCAAAATGTCTCCGCATTACTGCTGGACGACGCATCCAACTGGTGATGCCACTGACCAATGGTGCGATCAACCAAACGCTGCGGCACTTTGCCCCACTTAGCGACAATGGCTTTCTTTAGCTGGTTGATGGTTGTGAATCGTCAACACTGATAGGCCATCTGTCGAAGAGCATCTCGAATGGCATAATCGACTGGATTTAAATCCGGTTTGTTTGGTGGGCTACATGCCAGGCTTATCAACGTTGATCACATAACTGGTCAGTGGTGTCACCGGCTTGAGTGCATCGTCTGACATTTCACGAGGTAGTGCAGCAACACACTTGAGTTATGGTGGGATCTATATAACATGTCATTACAAATTGTCTCCTGACTCTGACAGTAAAAGAATTTTTACAATCGGTTAATATTTGGTGAAGTTATAAGGCGTACAATAGATAGTGCCATTTTAGCCCACCCTGTATAGTGATGATTTGATATCAGGATTTCAATTTCGATACGACACTGATACAAAGTATTGATGTCGTATACAATGTTTTTAAAATATCGCGATATTGATATCGATATTCATAAAATAATAAGTATATAAATTTTATACAAGCACAAGAACAAGACGTGAACGTTCAGCAAGGAGTTTGCTTTACGTAGATGCTAAATTGTGTCAGTGAACTTAAAAATTAACTACAGACTGTCATAAGTGTCATTAAATTACGACACTATAGTTAGTTTGCTTTGGTTAGTTTGTTTTTTTCTGCGTTTATTCTTGTTATTTTGCTAATATAGTGATAAAAATAAAAACTTCTGGCGTAAAATATTGCGATATATCGAAAATATCGTGATATATAAAAGATATCGCGATATATCGAAAAATTCGGTATTTTTCTGACGATACGATACGATACAATATATTGATATCGAAAACGATATATCAATATTTTTGATATATCGAGTCATCACTAATACTGTAGGCTATTCATAAAGTGTTTTATCGCTTTGGTGGACGTCTCTCTTATTGTCATTTCTTAAGAAAAATGTGCACAGACAGTTAAAACTGTGTGTAATGTGACTATTTTTGATGCGCTACAGCTATACTGTACGGCACCTTTGGCATCGTTGTCGTTTGTTCGTTTGTCATCTGGCCGTTCTGTGTGTCTGTAACGGATGTAGGCCTATTGTGGCTAACCGTTAGGGCTTGTGGAAAGAAACTTTTGCACTAATAATTAGCTCTGTGATTTAAACCTAGGCATGCACAATTTCAGCGATCTAGTGCAAAGGGAACAACTACGTGGAAATTACGTCATTCATAGTTCCTCAATTTACCTCAATTGTTACCAATTAACAATTGTCAATTACCGTTTACCTCAATTGGTATGAGCTCACCTTTATTTTATATACGGTTACTAAAATACGTTACAAATGGCCTTATTTGCCTGAGTTCATTGATAGCCGTGTTTGAGAAAACTGCTAGGTGCAAGATAACTGGTTAAGTCGACTTGGGTCAACTTTTCAAGTCGACTTGAAATGACTTGTAATGAGACTGACGGCGCCAGATAATTTCGACGGTGACGCTGCTACAGACCGGCTTGACCTGACTTGATCGACTCGATCCACCCGACTCGCAGGTCTAGTAATTATAGACTTATTTTTTGCCCTGTTTAGTATTTTACACCTATTGGACCTCATTGAACAACACATTTGTAAATATCGTTTTGAATTTTCTGAACATCACTACATGTGCACTTTGCGCTATTTGGATGCTTTCTAGTTTTGAATCCTTCAGCTTTCCATATATTTTCTTGATTAGCCGGTATGATATATTCGTAATTTCTTGCCCCAGAAGAACATCATTGTGACACTGTGTTCATTTCTGTAAGGTGCTGAGGTGATTATGGCATGCCGCGATGAGACAAAAGCAGTTCAGGCTGTCGACAACATTAAAAAGTCGCTGTCTACAGCGTGTAAAGTATCGTACATGCAGCTGGATCTGACCTCACTTCAGTCAGTTCGGGACTTTGCTGCTGCTTTTGCTGCAAGTGAGTCTCGATTTCTTACATTTTTGTTGCTGCTGCCCTTGGATCATTAAGAATGTAAAGCATATTTCTGCAACTATAGATTCCGTCAAGTGCGAAACTGCTACTAGTTGTAGAGATATGGTGGATGCTGTATCGTTTGAGGTGGATTTAAGTGGGATTTTTGTGGATTTTTTGGTTTGCCCAGCAAAAAAACTGAAAAACCCATTGGTTTTTTTCGATATGTGCCCAGGTTTCTCTACCATGGACTTTGACCCACTAAACTGTAGTGTAACAGTTTGGACTGCGATTGAGAGGTCGTTTAGTTTGCGGTTGGGTCACTGTCGGGGGTTTACTGCGTGGATGGGTCATTGTTTGAGGCAACCTATACGATCTCAGTGTATAGCAAACACTATTAAGGTCAACTCAGCCTTCCATCCCTCCGGGGATGGCAGGTGTTGAGGTGGGGCACGTTCACTTGTGCCAGGTAACAAGTAATAGTGTGTAATTCCATATGGCAGGTGATGTTTAATAGCTATGATGTGTGTTTCCCAGGTAGAGCTATTTTATTTTACCATATAAACACGTATTCAGCTGAATTTGAGAACTGTGTAGGGCCCAAGGGCCCTGTAGTACTACTACTGCATAAACAGCTATAATACAAGTTGTAAGTACATCTGAATTTTAGTAGTTGGTGTGTTTGTGGCATGCAGAGTACGGTCACTTGGATGTGTTGATCAACAATGCCGGAGTCATGTGTCATCCACAAGCTAAAACAGCTGACGGCTACGAGTTGCATTTCCAGACTAACTATCTTGGTTTGTAAATGAATTCGCAATATATGTGTTGTATGATAATTGATGAATCGTAAACTTTTCAGTTGCGTCAGTCAGTACTACAGGCGCTGTTGGTTTACTGAGACTGGCATTCTCAAGGTCATCGCTGACCTCGTCACAGCAGCAGATCGCGGCGAAGTTACACTTCTCAGTCCGCTAGATCTATCCGCTGCTTTTGACACTGTTGATCATGACATCCTTATCGACAGACCATGCTTTTGGTTTTCGTGATGATGTTCTGTCGTAGATTACCAGCTTCATCACTGGTCATACACAAAGGGTCCATGTAGGAAGCCAGTGGCCAGTGCTCGAAGTGCTTTGCAGTCCAGTATGGTGTACCACAGGGTAGTGTCCTTGGACCAATCCTGTTCCTGTTGTACACTGCTGATGTGCTGGTCATCGCTGCACGTCACGGCGTCAGTGTCCACTCGTACGTTGATGACACTCAGCTGTACCTACATACACCGGCCATTAACTGTGAAGCAACGTTGGCACGCCTGATAGCGTGTATCGACGATATTGGGCTCTGGATGTCTTCCAACAGACTTAAGCTGAATGCCGAGAAAACGCAGTTTACGTGTCTCGGCACGAAATATCAGTTTACCAAAGTTGACGGTTTCGTCCTTGTTGCCAACAGTTCAGTCGTCGATCTTCTTCCTGTAGTAACCTGCCTCGGCGTCACTATTGATCAGGAGCTCACATTCGCAGTCACTGTCTGAGGCAGCTATGTTCAGTCAGACGAATGTTGACGTTCGACACTGTCACTATGCTTGTGAACACACTGGTCGTCAGTCGGATCGACTACTGTAACGCAGTGTTCACTGGCGTACACGAAGTCGTCATGCGGCAGCTGCAACGAGTTCTCAACGCTGCAGCTCGACTGATCATTTGCAAGCGGAAATACGATAGCATATCTGCCACCATACGTGACGTTCTACACTGGCTGCCAATTCGGCAGCATGTAGACTTTAAACTGTGCGTGACGGTGTTTAACAATCTACACAACCTAGCGCCGAACTATCTTTCCGCCATGTGTCAACTGGTCGCCGAGAACCCCAGCCGTCGGCACCTACGCTCAGCTGCACGTGGAGACCTTGCCATTCCAGCGACACGCACAATCCGCTACGGTCCTTGCAGCTTCGCCGTAGCAGGACCGTCCACGTGGAACTCGCTGCCGGCATCTGTTCGCAACTGTCATCTGCCATCCGCTTTCTGGCGTGAACTAAAAACTGAACTGTTTGCGAGAGCATATTTTTATTAGCAGACTCGTGACTGTTTTTGCTGTAAGAGTGGGCGAACACTAACTTTATCGACTCATCATCATCGTCATCATCATCATTACTTGTGTCTAAGAAATTAGTTCGAAAACCATCAATCGAACTTTATTCAACACTGTTTGGTGACAGGCCGCTATTCCAATATTTATTGTTTTTAAAGATCAAAAAGTATATCTGATGCATTTTATGCTTGACCCAAAAACCTGTGTTTTGAAAACGATAAACCCCATGGTTTTTTGGGGGTTTGGGTTTTTAGGTGAAAAAGGCCCAACGTGATGGGTTTAAGCGATTTTTACAGGTTTTTAACTAGTTGGTTTATTTCAGTTTCTTTTTGCTTCTTCTTCTTCTTCTTCTTGGCGAACTCCTGTCAGAGCGTTGCCGTACTGATGATTTTTCGCCAGATGTCTCCCTATTCTTGGCTTTCCTCCATGCAGTGTGAACTCCGAAGCTCTGGGGCTGGACGTCTTCATCGACTGTTCTGAGCCAAGTTGTTCTTGGACATCTGGCCAGTCTCCTCTAGTCAGCGGATGGACGGAGCGCGGCGGCTATGATGCGCTGGTGTTTGCTCTCTACAGCATGAAACCCTGGACTTGAGTCATTGCTCTTTTGATCGGAAAAAATAGTTGAATAAACAACAGATGCTGTGCAGAATTTCAGAAAAAAACTTATTCATATCTCATTCATGTATCTAATACTTCAAGGCTGGAATTTTGTCTATTAATCTGCAGATTATCATTACTTCAATTGTTTACCGGTACCCTTATCTGCACTTGTCCCAGTGGGCTAGAGGCAAGACAAGGTACTGTAAACTCCAAGAATACAGTGACATAAAAAATGTCTATTTTAGTAATTCTTCATCAGTCAGTCACTCACTCACAAGTTTCTGAGCATGTGGTAGCATAATCTTAAGTTTCCCGGCTGTCGATTTTCCAGTATTTTGACATTGTGTAACTTGACTCACTGCAGCTATTAGCCGCTGAACTGATATGGCATTTTTGCCACAGCATAACTCATGTCACAAATCCTCTCCATAACAAAGTGGCTGCTTTAGGATGATATTAGGAAAGTTTATGAGAGGGTAGAATATCAGTTGAATATCTCAGACCCTTTCTTAGATAAGTTGGGCACCTGTGACATGCAGAGTCAAAACGTGTGATGGCCTGATGTACAAAACTTAAACTTTTCTAATTTTTACAGCAAATTTTTGTACATAAGGCCTAGGTTTTGACTTTCTGTCCCTTTAGTCATACGCTGCTGCACCATCAGATTTTTGCTGCAGGTCATTTTCTGCTAACTCACCTCTTGTTGGACCAGCTGAAAGCATCTCCAAGTGGCGGTCGTATTGTCAACGTGATGGCGAATGTCTACCGGCTAGGAGAGATAGTGATGGACGATTTACACTTTGATCATCAGCGTGAATACAAGCCAGGAGAGGCCTATGCACAGAGCAAGCTGGCTCAACTGATGGGCTCCAGGAGACTTGCTAAACACCTTGAAAGTACGTATGATAGATTACTGGTGGAGAAAATAATACATGAATAAATAAGGTTTTGTCAACAGATGATGTTGCAATAACAATGTGATCATCAAAAATTTTTCATATATGTTCAGAATTCAGTTTCCTACAAAATGTACATTTTGGATTTTTCTATTTTTAGAATTTATGGAATGGCATCGTTTTGGAAACTTGTCTATTGAACGACCCTCGTATTACTACCAGTTACTATTACTCCTGCTGCTCCTACTACTACTACGTACTAAGTACGCTGCAAGCCAAGAGGGGCTTATGCTCAGAGCAAGCCGACTCAACTTCTGGGCTGTGGGAGGCACCTTGAAAGTATGATGCTGCTGCTGCTGCTACTACTGCTACTACTACAATCTTGGCTTGGTAGTATAATGATAGGATGCTGAACTTGCAATAGTGAGGTTGTTGGTTTGACTCCGAGTCAGATCGCTATCAAGTGACTACTGTCTGCGGACAGATAAACCATCCATGTACGAGGGTCGTTCGATAAATAAGTTACGAGACAGCGTCATTCTGTTTCTTTTTCAAATCTAAAAAATCCAAAATATGCATTTTATAGGGAATTTTATTACAAACCTGTGTAGAAATTTTTTGGATGATGACGTCATTATTGTGACGTCATCTGTTCACAGAATGCAGTCTATACGTGTATTATTTTTCCCATGAGTAATCTGTCATAACTTGCAAGTGATAAAACAGCATAAGAACGAAAAGTGGACGAAATTAACAAGTTAACGCCATCTCTTTGAATGTTGAAGACTAATGTTTCATTTTTAACATGTCATCCGAGTTCGCTTGAAGATTTTTCCTATCTCTCAGCAAACTTCTGAATGCCCGATGCAAAGAACTGCTGTCCATGCCACTGAAGAACGACTGATTGCACCTTAGTATATGATACAAATTTCTGCCCACCCAGCATTTTTATACCAAATGTGAACTGTTTGCTTCGCAAAGCACTTGTCACCATATAATGGATGCATTTCGGAGTGAATCTAATTTGCATTTATATTTTTTGCCCACAAAAATACAATAACAGCACGCTGTTCGTTACGGGAAGATTTCAGAATCAACGTCACCGTATTTAATGTTTACAAATGACGTCACAGTGACGTCATCGTCATGAAACTCACAGCTGCTACTCAGAATTAAATTTTCTACAAAATGTATATTTTGAATTTTCAGTATTTGGAAAACTAACAAAATGACGCTGTTTTTGTAACTTATTTATCGAACAACCCTTGTATATAACTAACACCAATGTCAACTCAGCCTGCCGTCTCTCTGGGGTAAGTAAATTGAGTACCGGCCTAACTCTGGCTAGAGTTGAGGCAGGGCACATTCATCTGTATCGGGTGGCAGGTAACACTGTGTGATCACATATGGCATGTGTCGTTAAACACAGAAGTACTGGTAGTTTTGATGTTTACCAACCCTTTAGTAGTAGTAGTTGTTGTTGTTGTTGTTGCAGTATTCATTGTTGCTGTAGATACTGGTATGACTTTGAACTCTGCCACTCCTTATGTAGTGCATACAGACATTCATTGTTACATGCCATTCTGGTTGTAGTTGTAGTAGCAGTAGTTGTAGAAGTTAGTAGTATTTGTTGTTGTTGTTGTTGTTGTAGACACAGGTGTAACGGTGAATTCAGCTAACCCCATTGTAGTGCCTACAGACATTTATTGTTACATGCCATTCTAGTTATTCTAGTTATATTAGTAGTTAGTAGTAGTTGTTGTTGTTGTAGTTGTGGTAGTACTTGTTGTTGTTGTTGTAGACACAGGTGTAACAGTGAACTCTGCTAACCCCGGTGTAGTGCGTACTGACATCCATCGTCACATGCCATTTCGTCAGAATGCTCTAGTCAGTCTGACGTTTGCACCGTTCATGTGGTTTCTTATGAAGACTGCTTTCGATGGTGCACAAACTGTTCTCTACTGTGCTGTGGCAACTGAACTCGCCAGTGTGACAGGAAAATGCTATTTGTAAGTCAGCAGTTATTGTTTGTGAAATGTAGAGTCTTCTCAGGGCCATAGTGTGGCGTTAATCTTTGTTTCCTTAGCCCTCAGCCAGACACCAGTTCACACTACAAGACCATAGATATGGATGGGCCTAGTGCATTGTGCATTGTGCTTGTTTACGTCCTAGCTTTCTCTGGTACTCATTGCATCTATCCAGGGAGGGATGTCTAGGCTGAGTTGATTTGGGTGACTGGTTACATACTAAGACCATATGCCCTGTGAATGGTCACCTATCTCAGTACTAACCCGGCTCAATGTACAGCAACGTTGTTGATGTGTTGATGCCACCAAGAGGCTGAACCAATAAAAAACTGTTTCCTGAAAAAAATTTGTGTAGGCCTATGTCACCAATGTCAGTATGAGATTGAGCCAGACATTTGCTTTTTTTATATTAGTCATCAAACAACCTGGCAAATTTTGTTGTAATAACTTGCATGATCTAATATGTGCAGATGCAGCAGTTTCAAATCTAGAGTTTGTTTATTCGATTAAACGAACATGCAGTTAATGTACACCCTACATATTCCCCTTCAAAAAAACGAATCAAACTTAGTGCAAATTTCTATCAACATTTCAGTCATTAGTAGTGTTCGTTTTATTCAGTCACCATCGCTTGTCAAATGTTTGTCGTTGTATATCTACTGTTGTATATCTACTTTAGAATGTGTTCTTAGTGATGTGACTTTTATCAAAAACTTAATGATTGAAATTGTCTTTATGGTTCACAAATTATATTATAACGATTACGTGCATGAATTGGCATGATTAATCATTAATTTGCACGGCTTTAATTATTAGTGTTTATTGTGGTGTATTCAGTGATCGTAATATACACGGTGTTTCATAAAAAGGACCCTTTTTGTTTTTTTCATAATTCACTCAAATGATGATCAATTTACACAAAATTTGTACCAGTTGTAGCTGAAGAAAAACTAATTCAAAATATTGCAACAAAATATAACAGTTGATTAAATATTCTTTGCAAGTTCTGACGTAATGCTGACATCATAGTGTCAAGGGTGCAAGCTGGATAGTCTCAACTGGTGCTGTCAGTTGCTACCCTGCTTCGATGGTGAGCTTAATCTGGTTTGCTAATGAAAAATGTTTATTGTGTCAGCACTAAGCAACACTGGGACATGAAATCAGGCGTTTTGTGATCCAAAAATGCAACCATTTTGCAAGCTCAGTGTGCTAGTGCACTGTCTTGCTCGAACGCGTAAAAGTCCAGCTATCCCCACAGACACGTAAATGCCATCGCTTTGCATGTTTTTGCAACTGTAACTGTAAAACTTCAACAATTTGTCATGAATGAACCAGATTTTTCACCATTGGAGCAGGGTAGCAACTGACAGCACCAGTTGAGACTATCCAGTTTGT
>Ga0056128_1006947_pt1 | contig 14277 bp, 8 predicted proteins | sample WorMetLIZISLAND2_FD_71113 | JGI IMG/M metagenome (GOLD analysis project Ga0056128, IMG submission 71113) | Marine gutless worms symbiont microbial communities from Max Planck institute for Marine Microbiology, Germany - Olavius geniculatus... ... | reverse complement strand
ACATTTTTTTCAAAAACTGATGAAAAATTGGCTTAAAATGTAGCGTATTAGCCGCGAGAACTTTGGAGCCAGGGGGAGTAGCTTTATTAAACTTTGCCACGTGACGTGCTGTTAGATGGGTGTGACAACGCGGGTGCAACTTTTGGGGGTCACCGCCCCCTTAAAATTTGGGAGGGCAAAAAACGTCCAAAATTTAGTACATTTTACAACAACTTTCAAGTTTGAGCGCAAATATCTCTGAAATTGATGAAGACAGCAACAAAATCTAAACGGCGTTGACGAGAACGATCCTTTCGGCGTTGAACCAAAAAAATTTGTGAAATTCCGTCCACTACGAACAAAGTTATAAGCGCTCATGTTGACCTACCCTAAGTCGACAATGCGCATTCGGCGTATGCCAATGCATTTGAGTTCGGGCCACGTGATTTTGATGCCGGGAAAATTTTACCCCCCTCCCTCTAATTTCCCCCAATCGGACTTAGGGCGCCGGGCGGACTCACGTTGGGCTTTGCCCCAAATTTCTAGTTAGTTTTTGTTTTTGACCGAGATATTGACAGCAGAATGAATTTGAAATGCACATAAAATTAGTTATTTTGACAGTAAGCTTTATGGGACAACATGTTCAGGACATTTTGTATTGTACCGAACATTTGTGACATACTTTAGCTCAGCAGTGTTAGTTATTTGTGACATTATTATGTTATAACAAATTCGTTACTAGGTTACCACAGTGTCCATAGCAACCGTTGCTATGCAGAACTATAACCATTGGTCTTGCTTTATATGGTAACTAAGGTTTGGTTAAGGTTTCTTGTTATTTCTGCTGACTAGGCTGTTGCTATGCAAAATCTATTTCCATAGCAACTGTCGCTATGTGAAAAATGCACCATTGGATACTTAATTGTACTTAATTATGTGTGAATACATTATCATGGCCATTTAGACACTTATCATCTTTGTTACAGGTACACCAGGGCTGTTGCTAAGGGCTTTTGGTTTCTATAGCAACAGAATGTCACAAAGGGCCAGAAAAATTTCCATCTCATCATTTTTCAAAACTGTTTTGTGCAGGCTAACTGAAAATGCAAAGAAAAGTCAATTTTGGCCTAAATGTCGAGCATACTGTTAATAAAACTGCTTGGTCAGTGGCAGTGTTAAATTTTATTAAAATTGTATTTTCTTTTATTAAAATTTAGACAGGAGGCAGCAACCCCCAAGATGTCCCCAAGTCTTAGATTGGTCAGCATGCTCTGCCCTTCATTTGTCCCAATTTTGGTAAAAGTATCACAATTTCATGTATTTTTTGCAGAAAAGCCCCACTAATAGCCGACATTGGTATTTCACGTGAACAAATTAGTCAGGGTAAGCGATGCATTTTGTACCGGAAAAGTCAGGGAAAATGAATTCTGCTGAGTAGTAGGTACCATGGGGCTGAAACCCGCTTCACGTGCATCACAAACGTCAGCTCAGTGTCAAGGTCAACGCCAAGATACATGACGCAACGCGATGTTGCGATGCTGTAGTCCTTCACAGCGATCTGTCGTAGTGATATTCATATCTGCAGTGCTCCCCCAAATCCAATAGCTGGATTTCAGAATTCCTACTTCCAAAAGGAGGGAAGGGAAGAGAAGAGGCGAAAAATGGAAAGAAAGTGAAAATTAAAGATGAGAAAGAAGGAGGAAAGTGAAGGGAAACGGACAAAAAGAAGAAGAGCAAAGAAGGGAAAGGGAGGCGAGGCCGCCCTGTTAGCTACTCCACTGGATCAGGCGAGTCCTTCGCGGCATCTGGGACTCTGCTTGACCTGACCTTGCTGGAGAATTTTCTGACCTCGAAATGAGATATCGACAAGCAGTAAATGGCGTTATCAAACATGGTTAATTCCACGTTGAACAAAAAAAATTGTGTAAACTTCTACGAACCAAGTTATAAGGGCTCATGTTGACCTACCCTAAGTCGAATATTTCCGAAGATTATATTTCGGCCCCTAAGGGGTGCTGCGCCCCCAAATTTTTACACACGCTAGAAAATGACTAAGTCTTACTAGTGCACCCCCCACCGGGGACTGGGGCCCCCCTTACTATTTTTTTCAAAGGGGGGTCAAAAATTGGCTTAAAATTTAATAAAGGAGCGTTTATAACTTTGGAGTTAGGGGGCGTAGCCCAACGAAACTTTGGCACTTGACGTGTCTTTAGGTTGGAGTGTTAACGCAAGTACAACATTTGGGGGCACCGCCCCCTTAAAATTTGGGAGGACAAAAAACGTTCAAAAATCGGTGCGATTTACGACAACTTTTGAGTTTGAGCGCAAATATCTCTGGAGTCGATGAAGATAGCGACAAAATCTAAACAGCGTTGATGAGAAGGATCCTTTGGGCGTTGAACAAAGAAAATTTTGTGAAATTCCGTCCACAACGAACAAAGTTAGAAGCGCTCATGTTGACCTGCCCTAAGTCGACAATGCGCGTTTGGCGTATGCCAATGCATTTGAGTTTGGGGCACGTGACTTTGGTGCCGAGGAAATTTTACCCCCACCCCTAATTTCCCCCCAGTCAGACTTAGGGCGCCGGGCGGACTCACGTTGGGCTTTGCCCCAAATTTCTAGTTGAATATATTGTGCTACATATGAGAAATATGAATTGGATTACTTTTTGCCAGTGTTTGGTGCCATGCCAAAAAATCTGGAAACCGAAGGTGGGGAAATGGCCATTTTTGCCTTAGTGTGGAAATGTCCATTCCCTGTGTTGTCAGTAAAGCAGTTTGGCAAACGTGTATTGTAGAGAAAGCATGTCATGTGATTGGAAGTTGGATGCAGCTGTAAGGGTTTTAGTGGAAAGATTGGATGTACAAAGGTAAGGTTATTTCTGTGCAGTATGTGTGTCATCTTTTCTAGATTAAGATCTGAAAGCTGATGTGCATCAATTTTGATACTGATGTGGATTCTAAAATTTTGTGTTTCTCATTTGTTATACATTTTATATTGATAGTCTTTTAACGTAAACTTCATTCAAGCACTTGTGCTATCAAGGTTTTCTGCCTTATTTGGAAATAAGCATGATTTGATTATTGTTTTACTTTTCGATATTATTCACAAACCTCATATACTTTAAATTAATGCAGTCGTTATTGGAAAAATTCATAAGCTATGAATAAAGCAATTTTTTTTATATGAAGTTAACTTTATTGCACATGACAACAAGCTGAGAATATTATGTGCACTTACATGTTTCATTGATTTTGCTGCTTTAATGTAATACATCTACACTGTTGTTTGGGTAACAGGAAAGGCCACTGCCCTAAAACATGCTGCACAAGTCCCAACAGTGCTTTGGTAGATGACTTTAGGTACGTCTGTTTTTTTCATGTTGCAGATTTTTGAATGAAAAGACGAGTATTTGTATATCAGGTGGTGATTTCACAATATGATATTCTACTGAAGCTAATTTGTAACTTACTGTACACCGTGTCTCAGAAAAAAAAACAGTAAAAATTGTTTTTGTCATAACTTTGTCAAATTTCAACTAACTTTCATAATTTTTGGCACAAATATGGCCAAAACAATGTAATTATGTAAAATGTACTCATTTTCCACCTCACTTAATTGCTGTCCATGCACTACCTTGTAAAACATAGATGCTCCAAATTGTTGTATAACCCTGACTTGTTGTCTCAAGTAAACATTGTAGTAACTTAATTCAGTGCAAAAACACTTAAATGTGAATTATTTAGCAGAATTATAAAGTTATATGACCACTCACTTGGTAAATTATCAAGAAAGTGTGTCCTGCATACAAAGACACATTGGCTTAGATGCAAGGCCGCTGGATGATGGCCGAATCAATGATCAACTGATCAAACGGCATTTACTCATTGATTAGACGCATTTCAAGTGCATCAGTTAGCTATTTTGTTATTTGCTATTTTTACCTTGAAATATTTAACACCACAAAATTATTAAACCATGTGGCGCTCTCTGTCAAATTGATGATGCAAAAGTGAGCAATCTGATACTAATAACCACCATGTAATGTAACAATCTGAAGCATCTGTGTTTCACATGGTAGTGCGTTGACGTAAATTGGTTGAAGTGAAAAATTAGTGCATCTTGCATAATTTTATTGTCTTGGCCATCTTTGTGCCAAAAATTATCAAAGTTGGTGGAAATTTGACAAACTTATGACAAAAATAATTTTGACTGTTTTTTGAGACACGGTGTATATGCCAGTTTGCATGATATAGTTGCCTGCATGAAAAGGTTTTATTGCCACAACAATTCCTAAAGTTTACTGTTCAATATCAGCATTGCCGCAAGTAACATAAATTGGAATGAATCGGAAAAAAGGGGCCAAAACTATGTGCTTGAAGCTGATCAACAATATATGTTGCATTCTAATTGGGCTTCTTAGTTCTGATGATTGCTGTGAAAGCAACTTGTAACTTGTAAGTATTAGGACTGGCTAACAGCAGTTCATAACATTTATTCTACTTTTTCTGTCATTCATATATGTTCACCCGATTCAGGGACACTGTTTAATATGCTGAAATGGAGGGAAGATTTAGAAAATTTGTTAATATTTATAACATGCCAGTAAAATGGCTCTATTGATGAAATGAACATATTTAACAAATGATGTTATTCATAGTTGCACGTGTGTAACAAATAATAGTGCTGCTTATTGTAATATTGTTAATAATGTATTGATGACCTATTGCAGTTCTAGTATCGACATGTCATACTACCTATATATAGCTGTGTAACACAGCCTTGTTAGATGTTCTACTGGTATTTTGTGTCTGCATTCTTCTCCAAGTTTGGCTTGGTGTAACAGTAGCATTCTGAACTTGTAACATTGAGGTTGCAGGTTCGACTGCCGCTCGGTGCACTGCCAGGAAATAACCTCGGGCACTTTGTTCACACACATGTGCCTCTGTTCACCAAGCAGTATAAATTGGTACCAGATTCACCACCGGGAAGGTTACAGCTTTTATATGTGAACTGCGGAGGTCTGGCCCTCCTCCCATATGTAGAGCACAGACGGGTTCACCTGTATCGGGTGGCAGGTGTGATCCCATATGGCAGGCGAGGCATCTGCAACACACTGCCGGCCCATGGCCTTGGAAACAGAGATGAGCACCGCTTGCATCAGTCACAGAGCTGTGAGAGAGCGCTGTTCACTATTGTCGATTTAACCTGAAAACTAAAAATTTTTCTCTATGTCTGTCACTGCTTTTTTTAAAATATTTTGATTCTTGTGTTAATGCAGTGACATCACCAGAATCATCAGCTCATAATTGTGTTATTGTAGGTAGCACGTTTTTCTACTATGTTTTTATATTATTTTATATTTTACACTGGAATATAATATGATACGTGCAACTGTGCAGGTGGAAAGGTGACAGTCATTCCTCGTGGAGAAGTTCATCAGCCACTAGTAGGAGAGCGGAGATTTTCATCCATTAACTCTGAAATCAACTCAAATGTTACTGAGCCAGAACTGTGTGTGATGTTAGAGCCAGACAGCATGGAGGAACGGGAGATGAATGTATCATCAGTGAACCACACTGGAAACTGCTATCCCTGCTCCGTTTGTGGAACAGCTTTCATGGAACATCGCCAGCTAGATGCACATATGAACCAGCACTTTGGAAGTAAGCCTAACAACTGTAATAAGCCGCAGAAAGGTCATGCTAGAAATAACTCCTATGTGAGGGCGCACAAATGTAGACAGTGCAGTAAACTGTTTAAGACAGCTCAATTACTTAAGACCCATATTATGAGAATGCATACTGGCATCAAGCCATATTCTTGCTCTGATTGTGGGAAATCATTCACCCAATCAGCACATTTGAATGTTCACAGCAGAGTTCATACAGGAGAAAGGCCATATGCATGTACAGTTTGCAATAAACGGTTTAAGCAGTTGGGTCATTTACCTATACATATGGCAACACACAGTAAAGCAAGGCCATTTGAATGTTCAACATGTTTTGCACAGTTTTCTACGAAGAAATGTCTTGATTGTCATCTTAAAGTTCACTCTGATGCACGGCCTTATCAGTGTACACAGTGTGATAAAAGTTTCAAAACTTCAAGTGCACTCAGACCTCATGAAGGAGTACATTCTGGTGTTCGACCATATTCATGTACTGTTTGTGGAAAGAGTTTTCGTCAGTCAGGTGGTCTTACGACACATATGAGAGTACATACGGGTGACAAGCCTTATGTTTGCTTGGTGTGTAACAAACAGTACAAGACATCAAGTGGCTTGAATGTTCACAAGAAAATACACGATAATGTTCAGTTTAAGTGTGATGTTTGTGACAAGTCGTATACAACTGCATGCAGTCTGAGTGTACACTATAGGATACATACAGGAAAAAACCTTCACAAATGCACACACTGTGGTAAAAGTTTCGTGAGACCATTTGATTTGAGAATGCATGTCCGCACGCATTCAGAGCAGAAGAGATATTCATGCACTTTTTGCAGTAAGCAGTTTCGCCAAGCACAACACCTTCAACTTCACATTAGAAGACATACTGTTGATAAACCGTTCAAGTGTTCATTTTGTACTAAATCTTTTGCGGACAGAAAAGATCTGTACACGCATGATAGAGTTCATACTGGGGAAAAACCATATGAGTGCTCGATCTGCAATCGTAGATTTACTCAGATGGGTGCTATGAAGAAACATCGTGAACTTCATACGGCAGAAAAGTCATTTTCATGTGATAAATGTGATAGGCGTTTCATTTGCAAAGAGTACCTTGAGCAACACTACAGAAAACACACAGGGGAGCTCCCTTTTGAATGTCCTGTTTGTCACAAGAAATTCCATCGTCTTAGCAGTTGGCAGATGCACAAACTTGTTCATAGTGATGTTAAGCCTTATGATTGTCCACACTGTGGAAAGAAGTTCAAAACTGCACCAGAATTTAAACAACATACTGCAAGACACACTGGTGGAAGACGTTTCACTTGCAAGCACTGTCCATGTCAGTTTAGATCATATCACAAGTACAAGAAACATCTCATTAACAAACACAATGAAGGTAGTTTCCTTGCATGCAACCTGTGTCCAAAGAAGTTTCTGTCTGGTGGAGACCTTAAACTTCACTTGATGAAGCACAGAGGGGAGAAAAACTATGTATGCAGTGAATGTGCTGCTCAGTACTGGACGGGACAGGAACTTAAGTGCCATCAGTTTATCAAGCATAATATTGGTGATGGACGCTATGCGTGTGGCTTTTGCTTACGTGCATTCTATTATAGATTTCAGGTTTATCAACATTTGCCAAGTTGCGTTGCTAATAATTGATGAAAGACTTGTTGTAAATATCTTATCACATAACTATGTCAAAGTAGAAGGTTGTGTTTTCAAATCCATTTTTTTTTGTTTTGCCGCTTGTTCATCTTCTAGATTTCTCAACAAGGGGTGATCAGATTTTGATGAAGTTTTTGAGGATGGGTGGGTATAGACTATAGACCAAGAATCAAGTGGTCAGATTTTTTGGCAACCAGATTACGGTATGTGTCCGTATCCAGGTACTTTGTAATACGTACATACTGTAGCATCATTGAGTCCACTTATTCGTTAGGTGGCAGCATAACTCTCAATGGCTGTGGCATATCTTTGGTCGCTTCTAGTTTCGAGTTCTACCTGGAAGTTTTTGCTTAAAAGGGAAATAAACCTTGAAAACATGGCCTAAGATTAAAGTATATAATTAATAAACTTAAGTGTCGCTAATAAAAATGATAAAATATTTCAGATAAAAGAGATGTTTAAAGATAACAGGAAATTTGAGCTAATGCTCGCGAGTCGCGCGAAAGTCTATAGCAGTTCCAGTTCACAAACTGTCAGTCTATCTCCAGCCATTTTGTCGCAGTTCATTCTTGCAGTGTGCGCTGCAGCCGAAAATCGCAAAAAACAATAAAACCCTTTATTTCGGAAGTTTAGGGTATTTCAAAGTCATCGATGTTGAAACGACTGAAAAGCTGAAAAGCATCACTAGTGCTTGTTGTGATATGTAGCATGCCCATGCCTATCTGCAACCGTTTTCACGAAAGACTGGCCAGCAACGGTGAAATAACGACTTTTACGGTGGTACCGCTCTTCGATGCCCTTGTACTCAGGTTTCCTTGAACCTAGAAAATTGAGACTTGGACCGTTGAAATCTATGTTCAATGCTGAAAATTTCATATGCAGCTTTTCTCTGTCTATCTCAATTGGTTTCGGCGCAATTTGCTCTTGAAATGTGTCTCGCAGCCCAAAATCGCCAAAAAAATCCATAAAACCCCTATTTTAGCGTTCAAGGTCATCCAATGTCATTAAATTCGGTGACAATTGAGAGCCAGTGTACGACTTCCTATTAGTGATTAGGCCAGATCTCGCACCATTATTGAGATACAGCGACTTATTGGCCAAAAATCGCAAATTTTTCCCACCCCCTTCTCATTTAGCACTCTTGTTCGGGGTGACTTCCTTCCAATTTATGGAAAAGCTTTATGGTTCCTGAAACTAGAGTCTTCTAGACAGCCGACGGTGAAGATTTGGTGATTCTAGCTTGCACCGTTTTTGACTGATCCACCTGTGTGACAGACGGACGGACAGACAGACAGACAGACGGACAGAATTGCGATGGCTAAGACGCGCTGAAAGCAGTAGCTCCTTTCGCATGTAAAAAGTCATAGCTGCCATTTTTTATTGTGCAAAACCATACAAATTTTGTTTTCGTATTGCTGCAGTTGATGCCAAATCTGGTTTTGCACAATTAAAAGTGGCGTCTATTTCTTTTCATCTTTGTCTTTTTATTTTTTGTCTTCAAATGACAAACATCACTCGGAAATTTTCTATCACTTTTATTAGCGCCGGTTTATGTCTGTTAACCGGACGACATCTTTGGGTGTATTCAAAATAAGGGTGTAAAGAAAAGTTAAAGGAAAGTAGTTGCTGGTCATGTGTGTAAAACAAAGGAGAAAAGTATAGTTTTCATATTCTTATTACCTGGTACGCATTTTCTGGAAGTCTGGGTTTTCTAGGACTTGTACGGTCTCTAGACTGCAGTCTAGCCTAATGTTTAGCCCACCACTGATTTTGTGAGCAGATTTATTATGTTTTTGTACATCCATTATATGATTGGTTCAGTGTCATAGCCAGTAATGTGAATGGGGGTCCTCTTTTCCATTCCCTTTCCCCTCCCTTTTTTGCTCTCTTTTCCTTCTCTCCTATTCCTCAGCTCTCCACTTTTTTCACCTTTCCCCTCCCACCCTGCCCACCTTCCCTTAGAAGTGCGACCCTTAAAATTCAGCTAGGGGTCTAGGGGATTGCTGTGAGCTTCCCCAGCATGGTCTGGATGGAGCCAGTTTAAATCGAATTTGGTGCACTGCATTATATATTTTAAACATGAGATCTAGCGGAAACAATTTTAATTATTTCCCTCAGAGTCAACTGACCAGATTTAGTGCAGTTTAAAATTTTCAACGTGTGCCTATGTCTTCTCTTTTAGGATTGTGGGGGTCCTAACCCCCTTGTTTATGCCACTGGGTGTATTGAATGTTTTTATGTGAACATTGATATTGTGGTATTGCTTTTTAGGAATCACTTGATCCATGTTATTGTGTGGTAATACTCTTTAGGCTATTCTGTAATTTTTGTTTAGTTGATTTGGGAAACTACGCACAAAATATGATTGTTTTTAATTAATTTCATAGTTATGTCCCAAACCAGTTGGTCCAAAGGGGTCGCCTGCACTCTCCTGCAGGGAGTCTTCACCTTTAAATGGAGTTTTATTTACTAGTCTGTTCATACACAGGATTGGCCAAAAAAGTGGCACAATGTTTTTATACGCCAATAACTTCGTCAAATATTAACCAATTTTAAAATTCTTTTACTGTTGGTATCGCAAAAAAGTTGTGGTAACACTATCACTAAAGACCCCACCACATCTCATATGTGTCGCTACACTACCTTGTGAAATGTCAGACATTGCACTCAAACCGGCAAGGACACTGACCAATTGCATGATCAACGTTGATCGAGCCTGACATATGGCCCCCAAACAGCCCACGCTTAAATCCGGTCCATTATGCTGTTTGCGGGGACCCTTCAACAGATGGTCTGTCAACGTCGACAATTCACGACAGTCAACCAGCTGAAGCAGGCGATCGTCACTGAGTGGGACTGGGGCAAACTGTCTTTGCAGCGTTTGGTTGTTCGCGCCATTAGTCATTGGCGTCGCCGGCTTGAGTGTGTCATCCAGCAGCAAGGCGAACACATTGAACATTTGATATGATAACTGCAAGATGTGACAGTTACGTTGGACAATAACTGAGACCATAAACAGGTTGTTTTTGTTGTTAATTTCTTACAGTGTGTTGTTACAGATATTGTATTGTTTTTAATTGTTTCTTTTAAAATGCTGATATTTCGTCAGGTAGTGTAGCGACACACTTGAGGTATGGTGATATCTTTAGTGGTTATTACGAATTTTCTTTTGATTTTGACAGCGAAAGAATTTTGAAAATTGGTTAATATTTGATGAAGTTATTGGCGTATAAAACATTGTGCCATTTATTGGCCCACCCTGTAGATCACCATTAAGTTTCTGTGAGTACGAGGGGGCCCAGATTTCCATGCATGTTGTATTAGAGAGTCAGATTATACATTGTGCGATAACATTGACAACTTGTTATTGCGATGTTACCGTTTACTGTGTAGTGCGTACGGAGCTGCAAAATATTTAATACGCTATATGAAACACGTTTGGGCCAATGTGTAGTTCTGTGAAACCAGTACATATCATGATTTTTATTTTGCACTTTCTGAACCTGTTATTTGGAAGACATAAGAAATTAGTTAGTGTCACTATCATTCTCAACGCTAATAATACTGGTACATGTAATTTGGTAAAGACTAGGGGCCTAAAATTTCTATGCTTTCGGTTGCCGTCCGTCTGACGTCTCTTAAAAAACCTTGCGTCCATAAAATTTTTACTTGATTTTCAAAAATAAACTAACATGTGCAAAAATATTTCTTGAAAGTTTTACTTCCTACCACATGTTTGCACATACATTCTGTTATGTTGCAGTATTTTTACCGTAGTTCTTATGAGTACTAGGCTTATATTTAGTGTGTCCAGTTGTTTTATGGTTTTTGTGTAATACTACATGACGTGTCATGATATAAAAATAAAAATAATTTTTCCGCCCCCCCATTGCTACTTTAACGCCGGCTGCAACCGTGACACACACACATTTTTGGCCCAAGCGACATATGGTTATGGTCCATATGCAATAATGTCGGAAAACTGAGAATATGATAAACAACAAATGAGAAAAAAAGTGATATTCACGGCGTTGGATGTCCTTTAGCTGTATGAAGTTTGATATATCAAATGAGAGTACAGTCCTTGGGCTACATTTCGCTGCTGATAATAGTGCTTTTATAGGCCCTGACTTCTTCTAGATTTCCGTGCTGATCTCCGAATGGCACATCAGTCGTGCTAAAAAATGACAGGCAAGCTGCCAGTTTAATCTAGCACTTAGACCTACGCTAAAAGTCAAAAACGAACTGAAAATGTTTTAAATGGAAAATGAGATCATGACTGCAGAAAGTGAAATGAAAACGCATGTTACCGGTATGTAGAAATCTAAGGGATGCTTAAGTCAACGGGCATTTTTGTATGAGGAATATTTAGGGCCTACACAACCGTTGGATACAACCAATGCAATCATCTCGTACGCGATGCTGCTGCTGAATCTGTACCTTCTTCTGAGATGCCCCGCACTCGTGCAAGTCCGTACCAAGGCGCGAACAAAATGCCGGTTGACTTAAGCACTCTTCACATGCTGGCAGAAGCTAGTGTGTGAAATCGGGTGATTTGACCTAAAAAAAATTCTGATTGTGTTTCCAGTTCTGTTGCAGTCTGGCAAGAAAGAAGGGACGCGAGATTTTTATGTGTTTTATTTTTTTATTTCATGACATTCTGTGTAATATTACGCATCAGCTCCCATAAAGTGACACACTAAATAATAGGCCTGCTTAAAAGAACAAAGAAAAAAATGCTGCAGCATAACAGACTGCATACAAGCGGTTTTGTTTCGGTGAAACTTTGAAAGCGAACAAAAAACTGCACCAACATCTTTCGGGATTCAGTAAAAAGTTGAGGAACAGAGGTTCTTACTGGAGTCGAAAGCATAGGAATGTTTTTTTCGTCTTGCGAGAGTGTGAGTAGATCTTAAGTGTATGTTTCCGGCGAGTTCTCTCTCAGCAGGAGTTGAGAACGGGCTCGCAGCAGGCGACATCCCTGCCCAGCACCGCTCAACCCGTGACCGACTCGCTTCACATCTTACAATAGTGAGGCGTCGTCTACTCATTGTACTCAGTAGTCAGTAATAGGCTATTGATTCGATTCGCTGTCGATGACGTCGAGCAGAGCATTGTTTTAACGAACGTTAGAAAAAAATTTTAAAACTTTTGCAAGCGTGAATAACAATGTTATCTCTGTTTTACTTGCCTGTTAAGCCATTTATGTTGCTGTTTAGAATAGGTCGGCAGCACATTCATTTTTGTAATAAATATTTTTTATTTACCGCCATTAAGTTAAACAAAGTAGGTGGACAGAAAGTTGCAATTTTCAGACAGGCGTTTCAAATTTCCGACAGAGGAGATACGGGTGCTTAAACTTAATTTTGCCTCAAAATCCGCCCAGTTGGGGTTCTTAGCCCCAAAATTTTGCATTTATGGACGAAACTTAGCCTATCGGACAAGAAGAACATTTTCCGACAGCCCAAAATTGGAGGAGGGGCAACTACCTGCACCCTCCCCTTTCCTGTAATTGCTTGCCCCCATGCCACGACGCCAGTGACTCGAAGCTTTCTCTGGTGGCCACGGATAAAAATTGAAACGCATAGAACAGCGCATCACTAGAGCAAAGCGTGCCGTACGCGGGGCAGCAGCCAGCATCTTTGCTCCGTCCGTCCATCCGTCCGTCTGCAGGCCAACAGCTGAAATACATTACGCCGGCGCGGCGCCGACTCTGCCTGAGCTGGTAGCTGCTATAGCTTTCTTCTCTCTCTCTCTCTCTCTCTCTGATCCGGCTGGGCTGCTCTTTTCCGCCGGCGAGCGGCGACTGAAGCGACGACGGCGTTATTAGCCCGGGCTGGGTATCAGACGTCAGTCCGTTCCGATTACTCGTTGAAACTTTGAGTATAGTACTTAGCCGCCGACGTACGAAGACCGACTATCGACCTGTGGTTGCTGGCTGTCCTGGTTAGCGAAGCGTGGACAAACTGCGGACGTATAGGCTAGTGCCACTGTGCGTCCGCCGCAGCGCAACAATCAGAAGTGCGCTCTAGGAGCTAAAATATTCCAACGGCAAAGTTGATGCCGATTGCCGACAGAGCGCCGGTGCGTACTATGGCTTTGTGATCTGATACGCGGGCGTAGGCCTACTTTCGTCGAACGACGTCATGCGTGACTGCGCGCAGCAGGCCGCCACTGCCGATGCGATGATCGTGTTATGCTGATGACGACGTGATGTCTTTATTGCGTTGACATTCAGTGGCGCCGAGCGCTGTCTGCTGACGACTATCGCCACTCGCCGCAAGGCACACTGCAGTCTGACACCGGATCTGCTGCGACCGTTTGTACTATACACTGACCGTTATTATCTTCGCCGACCGAAGCAAGGTCTGCAAGGAGCTTATGCTTCCATCGCGGTGTCTCTCCGACTTCGTTTGTTTGTCGGCGAGATCTAACTCGACAAAGCACAATCCTGCTGGGAAAACCGGATATACTAGTATCTGATAGACTGATAGTTTGATTCGCCTACTGTCTATATTATCTTTCACGACGCTGTTGGATGTACAGCAGGATATGATAGCCTTCTAGCTGGATTCGACTGCTCTGTGCCACTGAGTCTGGCGCTAGCGAGAAGATCCGGTTTGTCCGCGGTTTCGGATCTGCAGCTCGTTTTAAATCCAGTTCCGGATCATGAGTTCTGCCGGCGGCGGCGGTATATCGGTGGGTACATACAGTTCGGGTACGGGTGACGAGGTCGGGTACCGTACCCAGGTCCAGGAAGGTCCCGGTCCCGGGTTGGGCCTCCACAACGGTAGCGCCTCGACTTCGTACGGTCCGGGCACCGGTCCCTCGGGCGGCTACTATCCGTCGTTCGTGACGTCATCGCGCGGTTTCCCGGAGTCGCAGAGCATGTCGGGGTCAGTCGGGGGAGCGCCTGCAGGGGACACGGGGGCCACGGGTCATCAGTCGTCGTGCGG
>Ga0056128_1006943_pt1 | contig 14283 bp, 6 predicted proteins | sample WorMetLIZISLAND2_FD_71113 | JGI IMG/M metagenome (GOLD analysis project Ga0056128, IMG submission 71113) | Marine gutless worms symbiont microbial communities from Max Planck institute for Marine Microbiology, Germany - Olavius geniculatus... ... | reverse complement strand
AAATTTTATCTCAATCGGATCAGGGGTTTTGATTCTGTGGGGGGTCGAATTTTTGGCTTTCCCATAAGAAAGAGAAGTCGCCGTTAACACAGGGCTTGAACTACCGTTCAGCCTGTGATGGCAGCTTGCTGCTGTAGCTGTTACTGAAATCTACTTAATCTTCTTGACGCCACATTGAAAGCGCCCACAGAGCGACATACTGAACTACACTGTGTCTCAAAAAACATCCCGAACATTTTCGACAGAAAACTAAACAAGAATTAAGAATTTTAATAATTTTTGATACGAATATTCCTGAGACAACTAGCCATCAAACAACAGTTTAGTTTCTCACCTCACCTATCGTCTGTTCCTGCATCCTGCAATACATAGAAAATGCAGAACCAACGCAATATTACATTTTTACTCAATGTGGCATTATTACTTAATTTTAATAATGCACAAAACACATTTTGTTCACATTTTTGACACATTGGCTTTCATTTTATTTAATTATTTTTTTTCAACTGCCTGCAGTAAAATTGCTTAAAATGTCGGCAAGTTGTTGCAAACGAAGGCACGGAGACAATGTCTCCATGTATTGACAGCAGTGTCGATAATGTTCTGCTCAGTTCAGTTACGTCGCTCTGTGGGCACCTTGAGTTACGTTTGTTTTCACCACGAAAGCAGCGAAACGAGCAAACACTGCAGCAAAACGCAGTCTGGTTGCAGTTAGGAAAAACTAGCCGGAGATGGGATCGGAGACATTCACATCTGAACACGTCAAAATAATCATAATCCCCGACAAAGTTTTTTTCTATACATACACAGTTACTGTCTGAGCCTTCGTTTGCTGCATGTTACGATGCATTTCGTTTAAACTAAACACGCTGGCGGCATGCAACAACTGCCTTATTTATGCATTACCATCGTGGAGAATTTTTCTCTTATTATCTCCATCACTTTCCGCCGACTCATTTGATTAAAGTTATTTTTTTTCATTTTCTTACTGTCAATCTAATTTTACATGCTAATTTTTTTAAAGCTAAAGCTAAATGTTTTATTAATCCTGCAGGCGTTTACAAATATATCGAATCAGTTTATACGACTAATGTAGTTGCAGCGAAAGACGTTTTAGAAGTTTGACCCAACCTGTTCCATTGTCTGCTTACTTTATACTGTTTGATGTACTGTTGTATGTCGGTGGAATAAATTTTTATGCATCTTTAATGATAATATTGCGTTTAAATATGTGTGCTTGCAGGTAATTGTGATTGCATCGTACGTCATAGCGACGTTGTTCTTCAGCGTTTACAGCATGGCAGTCGACACGCTCTTTCTCTGCTTTCGTACGTCAGCTCTGATTATCTTCTTATAGTCTTGGAAACTTGTTTGCATATGGCGTTAATTTGGCCTTTTTCATTAGTAGATTTCGTGACTTTGTCACCGATGCTGTTTTGTGCTCTTTGGAAAACAAAACTCGTAAAACTTGTATAATGTGCATTATATTTGTTTAACAGAGTCTTTCTGGGTAAATTAGTTTATAATTAAGTCTGCATATGCTGGCAAAAAATAACGGACTGTAAATTGACACGTTCATTAACTGTGTACAGCTGCGTACGTCAGAAAACGATATTTTGCCTCTGATTACTTTTCGGCATTTGCGGATTAAGCCTATTGGGGTCGTATCGGTACACTAGATAGATCAGAGGTAATTTCGTAAAAATTAAGACATTTGCTCATCTTTCAGTGATTGGTGCTCTTGGTTGGAGGTCAAGAAGAACACTCAGCATCCAACAAATCGTGCTCTAACCTTCGCAGAAGTAAACTTTTTGGAACCGAGCCCAACTTGAAGTATTTTTGGAAAATGGGTTTATTAAACCAAAAAATGAAATATTACTAATAGCACGTACCGTATGTCTCAACAATAACTTTTTTATTTTTGTAATAAGTCAGTTAGTAAGATGCCGTCCAATTTTTCTATTTTTCTGCCGAAGCATACCCCCAAAGAATTTCGAACAAACGATTTGAAACAAGCAAATGATTAATTATTTTGTTAGTTGCTGGTGAACTGTGTGATGCGAGTAAATGGAGCAGTACTTAGCATTAAGGTGGAGTAGGCGTAGTAGTAGGAATAGAAGTACGATTACAAGTGCGAGTACTCGTATAGTACCAGCCATATACAGGGTGCGCCAAAAAATTTTACCCCCTGAGGTTTTTTGATAATTTTTTTAAAACGGCTGAGAAGTTTTAAACAAAATTTTACACGCCTATTATACATTCAGACTTACGCTTCATAAAATGTCAATTATTTCTGTTTTAAACCTGTTGTTTATCGTCAGTTAGTAAAACTCGTGATGGACATGTTGTGAAATGTAAAAATTCGGTACGTGGTCGCGCTTAATACGGCATAACTTTGTGAAAGTTGGAGATAATTGAATAAAATTTTGCAGGTTAGCGTAAGTCTGAATGTATAATAGGCGTGTAAAATTTTGTTTAAAAATTCTTAGCCGTTTCGGAAAAATTATCAGAAAACCTCAGGGGGGTAAAATTTTTTGGCGCACCCTGTACGTAATAAACGTTTTTTTACGTTTTTTCTATTTTTCACGTTTTCAGTGTTTTTAACGTTGTTTTTATTTTTCCAAACCTTAATTAAAAGTTTTGCCAAGAACGTCGAGAAGCACTTTTAAAGCCTCATAAACGAATTAATAGGCTATGGCGGTGGTAGTTAACTTATAAATAAGTCTAGTGATAACTGGTCTTATGACCGCACTGTTGAATTGAAATTAAATAAGTTTCTCTATCTTTCTCCAGTGTTAGTTCTAAGCAAATTTGGGTTAACGTTTTTTATCGGCATTTTGATCGATTTATTAAATTTTGCCACGTTTTTAACGTTTTTTACCAAAATTTTCTCGGACGTTTTTTTTCGCAGCAGTAGTGGGATATAATTGACTGACTGCAGTGTTTTACGTTGCGTTGCAGTGGAGGATTTGGAGCGCAATGACGGAGAAGGGAAGCCTTACTACATGAACAAAGAACTGCTCAAGATACTCGGCAAGCGAAATCACCACAAGTACACGGAGGTCGAGGGTAAAGTGAAGTCGGCCGGCAAGAAGGACAAAAAGAAGAAAAACAACGAAACCCCGACAACTGGCGTTTAAACCGGCGCGACTGTCTCCACTGTACTGTTAGATGCATTATTTCCTGCATTATTACGTTTGTGTACAGTATTTATTTTCAGCTTTACGCTAAAAACTAAACTTCTTACTTGAGGCTGATTTTTTATACAGCAGAAAATGAATTTCTTTCCGCCGTGAGCCGTTGCCGTGTCAATACTTATATTTATATACGCAACGTTATAGACATTGTACATTATAATTACATATGCGGGTAATACGTGACAGACAACAGTATTTTTGCGTAAGTTTTTTTTCCAAAAATAACCTTACGATAGTGTCCACCGTTATTATTGGTCAGTGGACATTAAGCCTTATTGATGATGGCGATGCTGATGTTAATATATGAATGTAGTGTACCATAACGTAACATGACATAATACACTTTTATTGGGAGACGGGACATTCTCCCCGGACGCATCTCCTCCTGGCGTTCCCCCCTGCTTCTTTTGCACACCCGAAAATTTCCCCCCTATGCATGACGAACGCCTGCGGGGCCTTCCTCCCCGAGTCTGACGTCGTCGACGGCATGCAGCTGCACGACTGCGTTACCGACGTGGAGGAGGCCGACAAGCTACAGACGCTGCTAGCGACCTGCTGCAGCGGCTGACGACGACGACGACGGCGCCTCTGTTCCGCGCATCACGCTGCGTCCGCTGTTGCCGCTGTTCCCGGTGTCCACCTTAAACGTGCATGTCGCCACGCTGAACGGCGACGACCGGACGAGACATGGAATAGGGGCTTCGCTGCGTTGGTCGGTCGTAACCACACGTCAGTGTGGTGCGTCATCGAGTCACTGCAGCAGGATGCGGCCGCGGCTTCGACGACACTGCTGCAGAATGCACGTGGCCAGCCGCCGGCAAAGCATCTCAAGATGTCCACTCAGATTCTGCAACGTTAACTGCACACCATCTGTGCAGCACGACGTGATGGCTATAAGACGGTGGACGAAACCTTGCGTGCTATCGCGCGCACAGTCCGCTTCGAGTGAAAGTGACAGTGACACTTTGCTGACTATTGCGCTATTTCTTCTTTTTGGACATGCTGCATATATTGCTCTGTGTGAGACATTTAATACATTTGGATATGTCAGCGATTGATACTTACATGAAATACAACTAACACTCGGCAGCGCCATACATATAGGGGGAAATGTCCGGGTATGGAAAAAACGGGGAAACGTCCGGGGGGAAGTGTCCGTGGAACATGTCCTACACCCCTTTTATTGTTATTGCAGCCGTACGGGTTGGATTAAGTATATAATAGTCAAGAATCCAATAAAATGTTAACTGAAGGCAGTTTTGTTTTTGTTTTTTTACTTCTCGTTCTGTTAGTACATCAAGCGCGTTCGAGGTTATTACAGTTAACGCGCTATATAAATTACTTACTCCCTTAATTACTTCGTTGATGTTGATCAGTTAGCTGTGCGCAGTCTTTAATAATTGTGACGTTATATTCCTGAAGGTTGCTGTATATACGTAAATAAGATTACTTCTGGTTGTTCTGTCCTGTCATATGATTTAAACACTGTTTTTTGGTACTTGGCGACAGATTGCTATTTAATTTATTCGTGGTTGTTGTTTTTTTGTCTCGTTTTGTAGAAAAGTATAAGCGATGTCTATAGTAAACATGTGTATTTTTTCGAAACTCGACTTGGACGAAAAATATTACGTTGAAGTATCACGTTATGTTACGATTAACCGGAATTTACAGCCACTAGCCAGTATGAGTTTGGGAGTTGTAGCTCTCCCCATTAATTAGCTTCCCAATTTGTGTGAGCTCCGTGAAATCAGAATTACAAGCATTCGACAGTGTACTATTTACCTAGAGTAATATTCTAACGGTTTTTATTTGTTATGAACATTATTGCAATAGTGCGTTTTGTGAAGTTGCCCAACGGAAAAATCGGAGTGGTTAAAAGTGCATCACCTACCCCTCGCTCTCTTTATCAAGTTATTTGCAGAACACAGTATTGCAATTATTGTTCATGGCAGAGAGCGTCAGCGCAGTCGTCATAACATTTGTTATAAGACTTGCGTGAAGAAAATGCTGTTACTGATCGGAAACGAAAGAAGCAGACAGACAGACGGACAGACAGACAGACAGACCACGTTACGATAATATTGGTCGCAATAGCCGGCGTCGCTAGATCAAGAATATCATTCTGACAATTTAGAAGCCTGGCGCATTCCCATTTCACACAATTTTGAGAACAATGACCCTTTGGCTCGGACAGCACCTTAGCCATCGAATCTGAATAAGTAAGTAAGTTGGTGGCCTGGTGTAGTGGTAACGTGTTTGATCCGATCAAGGTTTAATCCGATCAATGAAGTTACTGTACGCCGGGCCCGGTTAGTACTGCGATGGGTGATTGTCTGTGGGCAGATAAACCATCTCAATATGTGACCAGCCGCCTAGGTCAACTCAGCCTTCCATCCCTTCGGGGTAGGTAAATCGAGTACCGGCCTATCTGGCTGGGGTTAAGGCGGGGCACGTTTACCTGTGTCGGGTGGCATATAACACTGTGTGATTCCATACGGCAGGTGACGCTGCGTAGCTTTGAGATGGGCGTACCATTAAGGGCTATATCACCACCTTTTTAAAAGTATAAGTTAATAAAACATAAATTTATTGCACATAACGTTGAAAAAATCTCTTATGCACAGTGCTACGCTGTTGTAGACTCACTGTATGTTATGAACTCTGCTGCACGGATTTCGTGGGCTGCTTCAAGGTCTCTAGTATTTCGTGACAAAATTTCGTGGCCCTGGGTGCTGAGGTTTTCCTCGAACGAGGGCGTCAAAGAGGGGTACCCCCCTCTAAAAGACGTTATTTTGACCCTATTGGCTCTTCTAGTGTGAAAACGGTTGCAGATAGGTACACGTATGTTGCTTATCATAACAAGCACCAGTGACAGGCTTTTGAGATTTATCAACATCGATGTCCGTGAACGACCTTGGATCCCAAAAAGGGTTTTTAGTGAATTTTTCACAGTTTTTGGATGCAGTGCACATTTCAACACTGAATTGCGACGAAATGGCTAGAGATAGACCAAGACAACCTGCATATGAAAGTTTCAGCACTAAACGTAGATTTCAGCAGTCCAAGTCCCGACTTCTTAGTTTCAAGGAGGCTGGCGCAGGCGGGCGCGAAAGACGGCTACTTCTCCCCCTAGAAAGTGGTTATTTTACCACAATTATCTCGTGTAGCGTAAAAAACGATTGCAGATAGGTACAGACATGCTGCTTATCATAACAAGCACTGGTGACAAGCTTTTTATTGGTGTCAACGTCGATGACCTTGAATGACCTTGAATTCCCAAAATAGAGGTTTTAGTGAATTTTCTGCGATTTCTGGCTGCGACACACATTTTAAAAGTGAATTGCGCCGAAATGGCTGGAGATGGACCTGGACAACCTGCGTATGACATTTTTAGCATAGAACGTACATTTTTATACATTTAAGTTTCGATCTCTTAAATTCAAAAAGTTTTCCGTATGAAGGCCTCACATTTAAGTACTCTTTCAAAATGCATTAATATCTTATTGCTGTAAGTCTACATAAATTGCCAAAGTGCCAGGACCACTGCTATCGCGCGTCACGTAAGTTTTGCTCACATTACTTGTGTTAAAAGGCAAATGAACAGTTTTTTCGTCGGAGCTGTGTGTTACGCAGGAAGCTGCGGTGTCGATCATTGTATACCATGCACGTGTGCATCCGCCGTGCTGCTGTCGGTGCGTTAGCTCAATTAGTGCAAAATATACGTCACACGCGTCAAGCTATACAATAGGACACCACAGGTATATACACACTGAAACGATAGGTAAAAATATTGAAACCCGCGAGTGACAGTTTTAAATCCACGGAAAAGGGATGCGATGTTTACTTCTGTTTATTTTGTAACGTGTGCTTGTTACAAGCTTTATTTCTGTCATGACTCGGATTGAATTTTTTGGCATAATGTTTTCGAAAAGTTAGCTTACAATACAACACAAACACAGTTAGAATTAATAAACTTGGAAGGAAACCGATAGTTTCATCTGCAACTGTGATGGATTACGAGCAAAAGCGTCTGACGATGCACTGTTAGGCCTAGTTTACTGTCAGTGCTTAAGAATTTCGGTAACTGGACGAACGGTCTAGTTATGTCGATTGTCGGCGCCGACGTAATTGCTTGCATTAATTAGTTATAATTTAAACTGCGCTTAATTAATTAATCAATAACTACATATTGTTGAAATGCAGTTTGATGCATCGGACAACACTGAACGAAACTTATTTCGTTTATCGTTTTAATTGCTTTGAATGACAACATCAAGAGTTCGACAACGATTGCTAGTTCTGCTGATAGCAGTAGATTGAAGCGGGTGAGAGAATGCTGCAAGGAGATGAGATGCCACTGACTGATGTCATTTGCCGAAGCGCAGAGTGTCAAGCTTGACTCCGTCGCTCTGTCGAGACCGTAGCTCCTTCAGTAGTCCAGCCAATCTCGTTGCCGAGACCGCTTCTCTGTCAGTGTCCGGCCGCTTTTTTCTTAACAGCCGGCGACGACCTGTTCACTCACAAAACGCCCCTGAGGCATAATTGTACAGATTTTCAGCAGACAGAAAAAGGACTCTTGCAAACACCGAAATTGGCAATAAAGAGGGCCTCTTTCCCGCAACTGAATCTAGAGAGTGTCATGAATCATTTTTCTACTCGAATCAAAAAAACGACTACAGATTAAAATGGTTTCTGCCCCAATATTTTTGAGAACAGTTTAAATTTTAGCGATATCCATACCGTCTCGGTCAATGGGAAAAAGTCTATAAGGGTAAGTTACTTTCTCAATAAAAATGAGCTTTCATGTAGCAAAACTAACAGTGAAGTATTTTTGTGCATTTTGGTGCTGTTTTACCAAAGCTCACAGCGTGTCTGTGCAATTACAATGTGTACCTGTAACAAGGTAAATATTCGTAATAAATGCACTGATTCATACATCATGTACAATCACATCAGATAACCTGCCAGAAAATTTCAAGCGAAGAAAACCAGTCAGTGAAACCCGAGTTAAATCCACGCAGTTTCATGGATGGAAAAGACTTATGCAAACTAAACAAACAATATTTAACCGCACTGATGTTTATGTTTTGCACTTTTTTTCTAGACAAAATTGCGAAACTCTGACATAATCTTGCCAAGTTGACCGCTACCGAGCTACCATTACTGTCTGCTCTCGTCAAGCCGTCGTCGTCAGTGCTCGACCTTGGCGTCAACATTGACGGCCAGCTCACCACGTCGCCGCATTACGCCGGTCGTGCCTGTTTCAACTACGCCAGCTACAGATGGTCAGATCTTCCCTGACTTTGGGGGTTGCGAAGACATTGGTGCACGCATTTGTCAGCAGCCGTCTTGATTACTGCAACAGTCTGCTGTACGGGATCGGTGACGGCCTGCTGACGAAACTGCAGACTGTCCAGAACGCAGCAGCGCGTGTCGTGACCGGAACTAGGAAGTTCGACCACATCACTCCAGTGCTGCGTTAACTTCACTGGCTTCCGGTCCGCCAGCGAATCACCTTCAAGCTAGCGATGATCACCTTTATGATCTGGCGCCGTCATACTTGGCAGATGTGTGCACCCCGGTTTCGTGTCGTCGGCAGGTGGCAGCTGCGGTCAGCAAACAGTGGGGCACTCGTCGTGCCGCGCACAAGGACCACGATCGGTCGGGGGGACTTTGCCGTGGCTGGCCCGGCCACACGAAACAGCCTTCCCGTCGACCTGCGGACTTCATCACTGTTCAGAGATACATTTGCGAAAAAAACTAAAAACTCATTTATTTGGCTGCGAGCGCTCTTGAGGTCTTCTCTAATTGGGCGCTATACAAATTGACATATTCATTTATTCATTCATTCATTCATTCATTCAATCATCGCACGTTTTTCTACCGCTGATCGTAGCTAAGTTACCGACGTTCATAAACAATCCGAGTTTTTATCCACCTTGTATAGCCCATACACGGGCCTTTCTCTGTTTAGACTTTGCCATGCATCTATCGTCTTGCTGTATATTCAGGTTGCCTTGAGAATAGTTACTCTCTCCTAATCTGCAGGAGAATGTTTGCTTGTTTTCCTAAGCTCATTATTCACTCTGTCAGACATCCGGGTAGCAGCACAGTTGACGCCTGCGATCGCGACAGAATTAATTATTCAGCTTTTAGCTGATTGTTGCGCCTCCTCGTAGAGTTCACTATCTTTAACTATATCAGCATTAACGTGACAAAGGCGGTTAACTGGTACGATGGGAGGTCCTTGAGTCTAATACAATGAACATTTGCTTTGCCACAGAAAATGAAATATCGTATTACATTAGTCGACCGTACTTACGTAACAGTCGAGATTATGGTACGAGTTGTCGTCTGTCTGTTTGTCTGTCGTCCGTAACGGATGTATTGTGGCTAAGCGTTAAATCGTACAGAAAACCTTTCTACACAAATAATTAGTCATGTGTCTTAAACTTGAGCGTGCAAAATTTCAGCGATCTTAGTGCAAGGGAAACATTTTCAAATTTAGGGTTAAATAGAAGGGGTGTGAAAAATGTGCGTTTTAACGGAACACTGGCCATATCTCGCAAACGGTGAGATACAGCCAAGGTTACTATTAATCACAACTAAGAAGTGGCATGCGTCCTTTCAAATAAAATAAAAATCGTTGACCTTAGATGGCCTTAAAAGTCACCGACAACCAGTACGGTCGGCTTTCCTAGCGACAGCTGGATTTTTTGTAAAAAGGCAAATCAATGCAAAAGGAAATAGGGTGAGTATACCGGTAGTCGTTGCATGAAAAAAAATTGTAAACGTACAAACTTCAGTATCAAAATACGTAACTATGTTGGCAGTTACTACAAATCATATTTTGCTTTCCAATAATCACGAAATAAACACTACTTACCAGGCCTTCTATAGTCGAAAAATTGATACCGACTGAAAGGTGCGATATCTTGAATATCATTGGAATGTGGCCGCATCCCGAGCAGTAGACGTTTCACTGTCCATCAGCAACACATAACGCAGTTTACACCAGCATTTTTATTATGTCAAAGTTTCCAATGCGACGCTACGTGCGAATTGTGCAAGTAATGCCAAACAGAATGTTAAGGCGTGCGGAAAGCGACGACTGAACTGAACTGACACGGTTTGGTTTTTGCCGAACTGACCAATGGCCAAGCAGGGCGAGCCCATTGACCGCGTACGTGAGCATAGTCACGTGGGCCACCGACGCCGTTGGAAGGTGCCTACTGCAATGCATTACTGTTTGTCCATTAGTCATTTCGTCAAAAATTAAAACTAAACCATGTAACAGTTTAGTTCAGTTTAGTTCAGTTCAGTTACGTCGCTTTGTACACGCTTTTGGCGTCACAGTGATTACAGTCTTATCCGAGAAAAAGTTGGCAACGCAGAACCGCAGTGAAAAGTTGAAACTACATTGTAAGTCATAAAATCACCCATACACTCTTTTTATCACTTCGTCTCAAATCTGTTGCTTGCTATAGGGTCACTGCTTTGTACGCGCGAAAGCAGCTACTGCTTTCAGCGCGTCTTAGCCATCGCAATTCTGTCTGTCTGTCTGTCCGTTTGTCCGTCACACGAGTGGATCAGTCAAAAACGGTGCAAGCTGGGATTACAAAGTCTTTACCCTTGGCTGCCTGGAAGACTCTAGTTTCATAAACTGTAAAGTTTTTCCATAAATTCGAAGGGGATCACCCCGAACGAGTGCGCTAAGTGACACGGGGTGAGCAAAATTTGCGATTTTTGGCCAATAAGTCGCTGTATCTCAGTAACGGTGCGAGATATGGCTTAGGTTACTATAAATCACTAATAAGAAGTCGTACAGTGGCTCTCTATTGGCGCCAAACTCGATGACTTTGAATGACCTTGAACGCCAAAATAGGGGGTTTTATGGATCTTTTGGCGATTTCTGGTTTCGACACAAGTCTATATCATTCACAAGGTGGCGCCATGCTACTGTCGTTATGCGATCTAGATAGAGAATTTGGTAATTGTACATTAACTTAGCGTGAACACCCCAATTTTCAGCTAACTACTGAACCGGAACTGCTATAGGTTTTCGCGCGTCTCCTGAGCATTAGCTCAAATTTCTTGTTAAAATTAAGTGTTCGACTGTACGCGTAGACATACACGTAAAAACGTAAAGTATTTCTCGAGCCATAAAACCCACAAAGCGGCGCTGATCTCTGTTTTCACAGCTTTAAGCTTACACTGCGAGACACGGACACGAGGCTAGTACATCGCGCGATGTGCCTGTTTACGTCCCAGTTTTCGCTGATATTCATTACGCCTACCCACATGTTGGCCTGGAATAGGTGTACAGCTTCGCAACAATTTTTTTCTAAACAGCGCGAAGTTGTTTATTTACAGTAAATGTCAACCGCGTCAAGATATTAATAAATTCTATGTTACAGCATGTCTGTATCAAAAATGTTTGCCAGCAGCACACACACACATTTGCTTTGAGTCGCACAAACCTGCACTGGTCAATTAATGAGTCGCCTCGAGTGCCGCTAAATTATGGTGAGATGTGCTATTATTATTATTTTAGCCAACAGGCTTGTAAATGCACGGTTCTGCAGTACAACATTCGAGTTTCGCAAAGTAGTGTGGCAACAGATCTGAAGCAACACAACAAGTTATATACCAGTTTTTTTTGCACTTTACGTTAAAATACAAAAGCAGTAGAAATATTAGACCTTTTCAATCGGTCTGCGTTCGTTATCACAACAAACCGGTGCGGGTGTTTTTTCTGACTCAGAATGTGTTACGAAACGATTCGGCTGCAAATGCCGCAACGACAACCGGGGACGGAAAAAAAGATAGCGACATCCAAGAATGCCCAACGGACTTTTAGTAGCGACATTACACAGCGACGTTGGCAAATACGTCTCCAATATACAAAGCATCCAAGTGATAAAATCAGAATTGCGCGACAAACAGTGGTTAAATGAAATACTGGTCTCAATGGTTTCAGCGGCTGCAGCTCAAAGATCATAAAGACAAAGAAAACGCACGTAAAACTTGCATGTATGACCGGCAACAAAATCTGTTTTATTTCTGTGAAACAACGTTACAATGTCAGACAAAGTGCAAACAGAAATCCACAGGAAGTAGAACGCGCATCGTCTATGTGGACTATGCGGTCTTACAGTCATTTCGATAAACGATGTGCCTGTTTACGTCCCAGTGGCATTTCGGGTTAGAATTTGTCAACACGCGACGCCAAAGTGACTAAATTATGATATTATAAACAGGGTGGGCCATAAAAAAGTGCCACTTTACTTTTGTCGCTACACTACCATGTGGAACATAAATTTTCAAAAATCATTAAAATCACTATAATACATATGCAAAAAGTCATTTTCTGAAAGAATTTCGTTCTAATTTTTTTTACAAAAATTAAATCATGTTTAGTGTTACATACACTTCTGATGTTTGTAAACAAATACAGATGATATTGTAATAAATAATAATTCTTTATTATTCATTGACGATATACTGGTGATGTAATGTGCCATTAAGCAGTGGAGACAAGGCTCTGATGTAAAACTTGTACCGGTTCAAAAATACAGTTTTCGGAGAATACTGGCAAGATTTTTAAACATAAACTGCAACGGGGAAAAGTGGAAATGACATTAACAAAGATTTGCAAAACATGCAGTGTCAACCAAAGGCATGAAACCAGCAGACTGAAGCGTACGCGTACATGATCACTGTGGATGAAATGGTAGGCCTGCTAAACCACAAAGGCCAGAATCAAACATATCGTTCAATATGCCAGATATCCAAAAAACAGATCTAACAAAGTCTAGCATCGTACAGATCATTCACTGCATTTTGGTCGGAAGTGTATTTTGTTTACCAACACGCTTGCTGTCTATAATTGCTAGTTTTTCTTACATTTATATTTTACAAGGTAGTGTAGTGACACAGTTAATGTTTGGCGGGATATTCAATAATAAGTTTATTGCTAGTTGTCCACAGAACGTAACAGTAAAAAATTTTAAAAATCGGTTAATATTTCGCGAAGATATGGACAAAAGTAAACTGGCACGTTTTTATGGCCCACGGCGTACACACGTCCGTTATCAGTTTCATCGCTTCTTTCTGACCGAAACTGACGCAGGACTTATAGTTCTCATCGCGGGTAATGTTTTCTGCTTGTAAAACAAAAAATGTAAAAGTAGACCAAAGCTATAAGAACAATAAAAACGAATACATATCTTCTCACAACGTGTATACAGCGTGTGATGTATTGGCAACAGAAGGCCATTGACGGAAAGGCGGCCGGAGTCGTTTTCTTGTACGACGAACGTATCCCCTATGGGGACCAAGGCTTCGCGTCCACAAGATTGGCTAACAATAATATGATTTATTTGTACGCGCTGAGCTGTACCGATTGTCTTTTTTGCTGTTTCCTTCTCATTGGATTAAATTGGACCATAATATTGCTAACTGCGTGGCCACTGTTGCCGCTCTTTTAGCAATTAGGCAAGCCTCAATGACGCTATAAAATGTAGGCTACATGTAACCGAGCACAGATGTCGTCGCCTGATGCCGATATGTACGCGGCCGTCCGTCCACTTAACGAAAATTTTAGGCGCCGGCGGTAAAGAACGGTCAGACTATAAACAATTCGGTGACGAGCAGGCTGTCGAATGATCCACCAGCCCTAGATAAACGTGTGTGGTGGTATATATGCGTCTTTTTCTATTGCGATTCTTGACGTTCGGTGATCATGGATTTAAATCCACGAACCATTTACTCTTGTCGCACCAATTTTGGCTTTTTCATAGGTACATTTTTGTTCTTGTACGGGACAAAGAAACAGACGGAAGAACACGTAACAAACCGTTGTACTTTTATCTATGCAGGAGCTCTGAAGACGATCACTGACAAGCTGCAACGAGTGCTCAACGCCGCCGCTCGAGTAGTCAGCGACACGAAGAAATTTGATCGCGGTCTGTCGAGACTCCTTCATGACAAACTGCACTGGCTGGATGTGCCTGAGAGAGTCACCTTCAAGCTCGGCCTTATGACGTACCGTTGTTTGCACGGACAAGCACCTCGGTACCTCGCC
>Ga0056128_1006941_pt1 | contig 14286 bp, 12 predicted proteins | sample WorMetLIZISLAND2_FD_71113 | JGI IMG/M metagenome (GOLD analysis project Ga0056128, IMG submission 71113) | Marine gutless worms symbiont microbial communities from Max Planck institute for Marine Microbiology, Germany - Olavius geniculatus... ... | reverse complement strand
CCCACTACTTTCAGTCAGCCTTTTCTGCCACCTAGCGTCCATCATCCTATGCGCCCTGATTCTTTCTGAGACTTCGGCGCTTTATAAATCATTTACTTACTTACTTACTTACTAACTTTATTTACGTTACCTTATTAGTGACGCCAAGTCCGATGATGCGGATTCCCATGCGCTTGATGGCTGCGACTTCGTCGTCCAGTTGGTCGACATCATAGGTCGGCACGCCGTCAGTGATGAGCACAATCAGACGGTCGATGTCCGGCCGTTGTTGATAGCTTGGATCGAACACTGACAGTCGTGCTACCTTCAGACCACCCGTAGTGTTCGTGTTTTCGCCCAGATAACGGATCCTATCGACGGCAGCGAAGACATCCGCTTTCGTGGAAAAGTTCTTGAGGTTGAATTGCAGCTGCGCCTTCGTGCCTGCGAACATTGAACTGCTTGTCAACCGAAGCGTAGTAAGTGCAACGTAAAAATTGCCGAGCGTTGCAGGCTTTGTAACATTTACTGCGCTGTATTTCGATTTGCTGCATTTTATCCATTTCCCTGCTTGTAAAACTGCAGCAATTGTTATGTATTATGAATAAAAACTATGCAAATTTCTTTAATACTTAAAAAATAAATTTATTTACTAAAACTAATGACAATTATATAACATCAAAAAGTATTTAGATTTTGATCAATTTAATGTACTCCTCGCGCGCATTATTTTCTTCTGTACGGTATTCTTCTAAGTGTTTTTCGTTTTTTCGACTTATATTAAAAAACCCAGCGTCTATTTGAAACTCGTCTAATACTATACCAATAATGACTGGCCTCCAGGTCATTATTGGAAATTGTCTCCCCAAAATTCGTAAAATATTGCCCGATTATACGAACTGAGTGGAAAAATTTCCAATAATGATCAATAATGCAAGTTGCCATTAATCTTGTTATACCTCAACGCATGCGTCTATCTGCCACCGTTATCGAATTACGATGCCTCAAATATAACACTGATTTCATATACTCCTATTTGCTATATTGGGAACGTAGCGCGCGAGGCGTAAAAATATGAGACATTATAGGGGGCCTACCGCACACTTTACTTCATGTCAATTTTGGAAAAGTGTTTAACTGCTTATAACTTTGCAGTTAATTTGTTGCAGCAAACTATATGAAAAGTTTCATAGGTTTTTATAGTCACTGGAATTCGTTCGAAAATAACGTCGGTACCGAAGTCGACGACGGCGAATCTGGCGGCGTCTTGTGCAACGGTAAAGACGTCGATGATCGACTTGACAAATTCCAGAATCAGCCGCCAGTTGTTGCCGCCAGGCGGGTCGTTGTCACGAATAGATCCACTGTTGTCAAGCACAAACGCTATGTCCGCAACACATGCTGAAACATTGGCATCGACATTAAATTCAGTTTATTTGACTCAATATTAATTTGATATTAACTTTGAAGTTGTCCGATGGGTATTTTTTTCAATAGCGTCAACGGCGAGATTAATTATTTTAGTCGTTTGTAAACAAAAGTTAAGTGACACATTTTTATGGCCGACGGTTTATATTACAGAAGTCATTTTAAGTTATAGTTTAGCTGTTTTCGAAGATTTCGTTATATTGAATTGATTTTTCGTGCCCTTCTTTTGATCTATCAGTAATCGACGATAACTCCGCTAGTTTGTCTAAACGCGTGATTTAAGCTAAAATAGTAAACAGTATATTTACAAAAACACAAAATGTGATAGTGAATAGAGAAACGATCAAAGATCTTAAACCTCGGCCCAGAATGATGCTGCCTCCTGATGAATACAAAACAATACAGTTATCTCTCAACAACTCAAAATTCACAGGAAAACACAAATGGTCGCCAAAATAAAATTATCTCCTTTTTAAACATGCCCAGTTCCTTTGCGAAAGTTCATTAAAATCGTCCATACTTTTTCAGTAATTCAGCCGACAAAAGTGAACTGATCTAAAAACGTTTTTCGTTGCTTCGTTTCGGCGTAGGCCCATAGCCTGAGTAGGCCTAAACAGAAAACAGACCGTTGATGGGCGCGGGTGGATAGAGAGTTGTCATTCGTGTCGTTGTGGTCGGAATCGTGCATGTTCGGTTCACGAGTTCGTTCTTCACCAGGTTCAGACTCGTGAAGTTCACCGCGTAGACGTAGTTTGCTTCGGGCGGGTACGAAACCACCGATCTCATAATCGTTTCGTTCACCTGTTGAAAATCATTTAGACAAGCGTCGCATGTTATTTTAGCGAAATGTTTTGAGATCTATAATCACTAGTAGTGAATCTGTTAAGTTTTATATGTGTCCTGCTTTTTACGTTTTTATCGCGACGCATGTAGCGCAAACGCGGCATTCCTACCGTCAGTCCGTTTTTTTCCGTCCTCAGGACTGTAACAATATACTAATGCTTCACCAGTTTCGTTATCAGTGACCCGGCCTAAACAAAGCAACTTCGAAAACATTGGCTAATTATTTTAAAATAGAATAGACTACAATACTAGCGTGCAAAAGATAGAGACTAAAAGCCACATACTTCGTGATACTTGGTATATCTAAAGAGTTTATACTGCGCAAGGCGGGTAGCCACAGTATAGAAGAGCTCATCGCTGTGCGATATCCTTGAGTCAGGGAGTACAACTCGAGATTGCATACATCTCTGTTGGGTGGATTAGTTTTTAACAGAGACTCCGTTACCTCCGCACGTTGTGCTACTCATTTTATCGACCATAATGGATGAAGGGCTGAGTCGACAGTGATGGGATTTGAACCCGGGACCTTTCGATCCAAGGAACAAGCGCTCTACCGACTGAGCTATCCCGCCGTTATACGGGCGTAAAATCGGTTTTTAAGCAGCCAGTCCGCAGGTGATGTAATCGAGGCGACAAGCTATCATTAGGCCTACATTCTGCCAGACTCGTAATTACCTTAACTTCCCACAGATCATGCTGGTACCAAAATATAACAGAAGCACGAGCGTGCGTACAACTGCCCAAGAGTCACTTGCCCCAGAGTTGTGTGCGAGAATTTTAGTACTTAGTCAGCATAGTTAGTCATAAAATAGTTAGAAGATTTCGGTAAAAAAACATCATGAACGCAACTTTTACCTTACTGGTGACGCCAAGACCAATGATACGAATGCCTCTCCCTTTCACGGCAGCTACTTCCTCGTCCAGCTTATCGGCGTCGTGCGTAGGTACACCGTCAGTAATGAGGATGATCAGGCTTTCGACGTCACGCCGTCGCACGTAGTTTCCGCTAAACACTTCTAGCCGCGCCACTTTAAGACCACCCGTCATGTTCGTGTTCTCGCGAAGGTATCTGATTTTATCCACCGCCGCGAGGACCTGGTCCTTCGTCGTGTAGTCGTCGAAGTTGAATTCGACTTTGGCTTTGTTGCCTGCAAACGTTCAACATGGTGTCAATCAAAAGCTAAAGTTTGAAGGACGTGGAAAACTGTTGCGCCGATTAAAATTAGGCATAACTGCAATTTATTGTCAACGCCTAAAATGCCTGACAACTGAGCAGACAACCGTATATTATGTCAACACTTTATGGAAAGTTGTCTCAGAGTTACAGAGCGTCACCTGCTATATGGGATCGAAACGAGTGCGCACGTGTTCTGGTGGACATTAGTTTCAGTTGACAATTAACTATACTTTGCAGATTAAAATGATGACACTCTAGCTTAGTGGTTAGTCTAACATCGTTGGGTGTTTCAGCGAATTTGCTTTGCATCAAGCAGGGTTAGTATTAAAATTGGTGACCGGTAGCATGTACAATAAAATTTACAAAGAAACAGATCGATGACAATAACTGCAACAGTTTACTGTAACCAAAAATTAAACAGACCACAGAAATAACTGTTCTGGAGTCAATGTCTACGCCAAAAATAGGACTACAAATCTTTTTTGTGATAATATTTAATTAATTGGTGAAAATCCTCTTCACTCTACAGCTAGTTCTTGTTAGAGTAGTCAAAACGTGGCTTATTCTGTAACAAAAGAGAAAGTAAGCGCCGATTGCTGACATAATATACGGCTGTCCGCCCAGTTTCCTGACGTCTTAAGCGTTGGCAGTAAATTACAATTAGGCCTAGTTTGAATCAACGCCTAAGTTGCCTGGGAAATAATTCGCGATATATAAACATACTTGTGTGCCAAACGTGGGGCAATTTGCTATAATTTTAAAATCCGGTAACCTTAATTGTTGATCTTTTAAAGTGAAAATTGGCACACCTATTGCTATTGCAGTGGAGACAACTTTTGCACCAGATTTGTTTTATCTACGCATTTTAGTTTTGAGTTCGAACTGCAGCAGCCGGTACGATACCGATGGACAGACGGACAGACGGTGAAGATGTAAAACGCGGCCTGTATAGCTGACAGTTGCTTCAGATTCAAGGGTTTCTTGTCAACATTGTGTGCTGTACAAATTTGTTCACTTGCTTACTTTACGTAACATCTGGCTCAGCTGCAACGTTTTGCCTGCCGCTGGTTGTACGTGCTAACTCACCGAAGTCGACGACAGCGATTCTGGTTGCGTACGGGGCAATGATGAGTTCCCGGATGATCGACTTGACAAACTCCAGTATCAGTCGCCAGTTGTTGCCGCCAGGCGGGTCGTTGTCCCGAATGCTGCCCGAATTGTCGATCACAAACGCGAGGTCGACAACACAAGCTGCGACGTTCACGACAGAATACCATCTAAATTGTTATCTTACCATGACTAACTGTCACTTAGTATAGCATGTAACAAAATAAGCCATCTTTTGTTTAAAATGCTTCATATTTTGGCATGCCATTTACCGTTCAGAATCCAATTTTAATTATATTTTTTCCAAACCAAGTCCAGGCGTAGCAGCCCCAAAGTAACTAATAGCGAGAGGAAATACTTTTTAAATAATTTGGACAAACGACAACTTAAAAATGTTGCAATTTCAGCGGTGTAACACCTGTTAGCGAACTAATTTTTGTACATAACGTAAATCTGCAACGCCGCAGTGAATATTCACGCCGCCTGAGCCTGGAGTCATAATATACATGTTCATTAACTATATCGTCCAGTCCACTTTAAACCAAAGGTAAACGGAGTATATATTTATTGTGAGGTCACTGCAGGTCGAGTAGGGGCTTCAGATTTAGTGGTGGGAGCCAGGAACCAAACTTTGAAGCAACCGTCTCGCTTATGCTGGTCGACTCGCGCCAAATAGAAAATTTATAGGCCTAGTCAGACCGTTGTCACCTATCCCCCAGCAGCAAAAAACTGCGCGTAGGTTTGCAGCCTGCTAGCATCCAAGCGTGACGACAGCGAAGACGTTTGCCAGCTTCAATTTTAGCGGCGTTTGGAATACACCGCCAATTATGCCGAAGGGCATCATACCCACGGCGTTAGCTTGCTAACAGCATAATGACATTAATTCAATCTAATCTTCTCGCGTTACTATATGCATGCCAGTCAGCGTATGCGACACGAAGTGTTTTCAATATTTTATTTCATTTTAGCAGTAATATTGAAAACAAAAATAGGAACAAAATGATTTTAGTGCGCTCGTTACACTAGGCCTATCATTATCACGTGGCACGTGAACACAAGTAGGCCTATACACATGTTGCTAAATACGTATTTTAAAAGCACGATCAGCCTAGACTGCTATGCCACCAATGCAGTATATGACTTAGGCTGAATGCGTTATTAACATATACGGGGAGGGTATGCTTTATTTCGCAAACAAGCAGCTCAGTGGACAAACCGGAACAACCACAGCTTATAAACTGCAGCTGAACCCTTAGAATTAGGCCTACATAAAAATAGAAAGTTAAACTGCTGACAAACCGCTATACAACTGCTATGTCTAACGAAAAATGTAACGTTTATCGGACCACGATAACTTTAACTGGTAAAAATACCAAGATGTAACTACGCTACAAGTATTAGGCTAGCGCTGACTCTGTAACGTTTATTGAATCAGAATAAGCTTCTTTTGTAAAACAAGACAGCACTTACTCTGCTGATTAGCGAGGTTCTGTGATAATACTGGTTGCAGCGCTATGAGCGCTAATGATAAGCCGGCGATCCACGTTGGTCGCCAAATCATCTCTAGAAACATACAGCAAAAACACTAATATAACAGCCACGCCGTTAATAGTACTAATGTTTTGTATTATTATTATTATTGTTATTTTGTTTAAAAAACAAGTAATATTTACTGCCAGCAGAAACGACGCGAGTATTGTTTTTCAGCATCGACAAAAACTGTTGAAATGATAACTCAAAAGTGAGCCGCTGCATTTAGTTTGATAAAATTTTGCACGAACATGTAGCGCGACAACCTTTAAAATCCCACAAGATATCAAAGTCATGGGTCAGAAATCAAAGACACTTAGGTTTGTGTGTATTTCTTACGTGCACGATACTGCTTGAATCAGTTGGCTTGGATTCACAAAATGTCATTTGCTAGATGGCGCCACTTCGCCACTGTCCGCGAATGCGACTAGAAATACCCGCGGGCAGTAGTTTACCCGCAGCAAAGTTTGGCAATTTTATTTTACCTCAATGTTTCTCAATCGAATCACTTGAATAATTTTGCACGAACAACGTGTGGCGTAGGGACCAATCTGCTAAACTTCGGTTGGGCCAGAAAAAAAAGTCATTTTCCAAGCGCTTCTAGATGTTGCTGTATGCTAATATTATAAACGACGCTCACACAGAGCTTGTATTTTGGCACAGCTATTGCGAAAAAATTCACACGGTTTATCTGACGAATGAAAGCTTATAGAACATGGCCAAGCAGCCCCTCAGCGCACACGCCAAACGACGTCGACCGCAAACCAGTCTTCAGGCTGCTGCTCTATCGTCTTCGCTCAGCATAGCAACCATCCATTACAAGGCGTAACAGCATGGCAAATGATTTTGAGACGCTGCGATCTAAAATTACACAGTAGCGAGATTTCACCAAAAAACTGAATAATTCGAGTAATTCAAACGATTGATTTAAGTCCAATCTCAGCTTGCTTTTATGTGTTGCTGGTATGTTCAGGCTGTAAACAAACCCAAAACAGATCGAAGTTATGGGAGTTCGCGTTTAAGTCCGGTTCAAAAACACAAGTAAAACATAACTGCAATACAAAAAACAAGATGCCCAGGTGTCGCTTAGATAGCCGACCGTACTGGTTGTCAGTGACCTTCAAAGTCATCTAAGATCGACGATGTTTATCTCATCTGAAAGACCGCATCCAATTTCTTATTAATGATCAATAGAAACCCTGGCCTTATTTCACACCGTTTAGCCACAACAGCGCGTATTGACTTTCAAAACCATTCAAAAACAATGACTTTTATGTCATTTAAAAGCCAATATGCGACTTTATATTAGTGATCAATAGCAACCAAAGCCCTATCTCGCACCGTTTAGCCGCAATAGCGCATAACGACTATTCAAAGTCAATAATTTCTATCTAATCTAAAACGGCGAATGCGTCTTTCTATTAATGATAAATAGTAGGCTTGGTTTCATCTTTCACCGTCTTTGAGATACGGCTACTTATAACTTCAAAACATTTCATTGGAAATTGCGGCCAAACCGCTGCAGTTGGAGACATGGTTACTATTGACAGCCTATAAAAAGTCGCCAGCGCCCTATCCGATGGTACCATCGCCAACCTTTTACGACGTACCGTTTAGCCACAATACCGCACGATTGGCATACCATAGTGCGTTATGACCTTTGAAGGTCTTTCAGGGTCAACAATTTTGATGACATTTAAAGCCAGTATGCGACTTTCTATTAATGATCAATAGCATTCTGGCCTTTATCTCGCACCGTTTAGCCGCAATACATCTGTGACAGACAGACGGACGACAACCGTGCCAATAGCTTGACCGTTACTTAAGTACGGTCGGCTAAAAATCCTGTATTGCAATTAGTGCATTGCGCTAGTGAGTTTGGCATAACTATTACATCATTGGCGAGTGGCGAGCCAAGCATATCGCATGCAAGTCATGCGTAATGTCCGTGTTTACATCATGCATTACGCAGCATTACGTCGATAAAAACCGTTGATGCATCGACAAATTCGCGGATGAATGCACAGCTAAGTACCGAACAGCATTAGCACACCTGTGTAGTACCTGTACTGCATGCAGCAACAGCAGCAGCAGCAGCAGCTCATATCTTGATGTGATCAGCATGCCAATATTATCGCTGCAAAATTCGACCTTGAGCACCCAGCCACTTCGGCGAAAAAAGATGAACAAAAAAACTGCATCGCCCTACCTTAACCTTACGCTGACGACCTTTGACCTTTTAAACTAAAAATTAATACATCTGTTACTGCTGCACTGAAAACGTTTACACTAATTAGAGCTTTTCTAAGCTTCTTCGTTTTTGAGTAAAGAACCTGTACGGGACAGACAAACGAAGAGACAGACGATCGGGCAAGACGTGTAATGCGGCCTATTATGATCGTGCGCACGTGTGCGTAAATCACAAATTTTTACTCGTACGCGCACACGATAATTCTTTTTACGACTTGGAGCAATTTTAACGGTATATGTTAACTTTTGCGAAATTTAACTGCAGCAAACAGTCTAACCTGCAGAAATTTGAACTGACTTTTAGCTTGTTGAAGAAAAATAACAAACAACAGTTAAACATAAAAAAAACAAAAACAGTTAAACATGAACAAAAAGAATAAATAAAAAGTTGAGGCGAACATTTAAACTTTCTTTGCAGAATACTGATTGAATGCGCATACTTGTGTTACAGGATGTATTCCAAAGCGTCGCAACTGTCGCGAGTTATAATATCTGTTCACTCTTACTGAAATTGGGAAGAAGCACCCCGCTCATGTTTAATAATGTATATTTTGTGTGAAGTGTAGGCTTATTGTGCATTTTAACGTGATGCAATAGTTGTATTTTTGGCTATAAAACAATCAGGCTTATTTACTCACTTACTAGTTTAAATCTTCAAAAAATATAAAAGTTTTAATCTTTTCAGGTTTTATCTGAATCCATACATACAATAGCAATTACAATACGGCAAATTAACTAAATTATAGCGTGTACTTTAACAGTTTTGTTTCCAGGTAATTTGGGTTGTGCTCCTGTAAACTGATTACGTCTACCACACATGCAAAACACTTGTCATTTATTAACGAAATAGTAACAAAATAACTAACAACTTTATCAACATAAACAAGAAATAATCAAAATAAATACCTTTCGTCTTCGTTTTCTCTGTTATGCGGTTGTTTTTCTGTCGATACGTTCCCAAGAAATAAAGTTGCGATAAAACTTAAAACGTCACATGATACAGTGTAAGCTCTAAATGAAAACGATTACGGCGATAAAGAAATGTTCCAAACGCAGACGTGATTCACAGCACGGCTGGCCAATCGAGCGAGAAATATGTGGCGCATTCAGCAGTCGTCGAACTATTTGAACTGGTATCTGCGCCGTGGGGGTTTACTATTAATAGTCGGGGAGCTCGTTTCCCACGCTAATAATGACGTCAGAGCAGGGGCAGGTGTCCCCGCCCAGGCCGCTAGGCAGTCAATGATGAGTGATGCCTCCTTCATGTCACGACTGTGTGCCAGCATGCGCAGCTTGGCGACTTAGAGCTGCGACATTGCGCTAATTACTTTGACTTAACAATATTCGATCATCGATGAAATATTCAGCCCGATTTCGTCAAAAACACAGCAAAAGCAAACAAAATATTCCGCTTGCCTTCGTATCAATGATGAGTGTTTTACTTGCCCCAGCTTGGAGGGCAATGCAAGCCTTCTTGTCATACTTGAGAAACATAATGATATCTTAAATATGATTTGTAATGTAAACAAAACAGTGTGCATGGTGTTTCGACCTAAACGTCGTTCACAGATTGTATCTTGAGTCGTTCCCACAGCTGACTTTGTGTAGTTTTTACATCAAATATGTGGATTTTTTAAAAATATTTAGGACACATTATACTTTCTAATAGAAAGGACAATGATGATATACAGCGTGAAGTTCGCAATTTGTTTATGAGGACAAATATGTCACCTAATTTTTGTCCACACTTTTGCTAAATGCGTTGCTGATCGATCGTCGACATTCTTTCACTGGCACACTGTCACAAAAATTTTCTGCACATTTTTTTATAAATGTGCAAGTAAAAGAATGTTAAAAATTGATAAATATCTACGAAAGATATAAACAAAAATTTGGCTGCGTGTATTTGTGTAACAAGTTGACCTTAGTAGAAACAAAAAAATAAATCTATTTGACACCTCCGATAGATTTAACCAATGACTGTTATCGACCAAAACGAAACTAGCCCAACTTTAGTTGTAAACGGCGACCGTGTAGCCGTGACGTTAACGTAACGGCGAGGACGCATTATTTGTAAGAGAGTTTTATAGGCGAACTTTCGTCACGCGTCAATGCGCCCGCAAGGCATCAGTAATGGTGAGAGACAGGGAGAGATAGATAGAAAGAAAGAGTGGGTTGAAGGTCTGAGACATGTCGGCGCGCGGTCGGTTTCTCAATAAACTGCAGTAGGAGTAAGTGGCAAGCACGGTCGCCAGGCTGTCACCAGGCCGTCACCGCAACGCTCTCTGACGCCAACAGAACGAATGATCGATCAACCGCCCGCCCGTCCGCCGGTGTTACTAATAGAAGACAAATGGCGTATTAATGCCGTCGTGTCAACGAGTGAGACCACGGAGGGTAGAGGAGAGAGGCGCTTCACGCATGTTCCCACCCACCAAGTCGCTTCGCTACAACACCGCTGACATTCGCGGAAAGCAAGCAAATATTAATAATAATAATATAATAATAAATAATAATAATAATGCGCGCGTGTCGTGCATTATTATCTTACCTTTATCTGATATTTGCGCAGAGAAATTGCCGAAATGCTTAGAAAGAGCTTGATCTAAAATTCGTGGGCGTAATCAATGCTTTCTCTCTCCAAGTTTTTTCTTATTCTCTTTTTTCTGCTCATTTTAGGCCAACACTTTTTCCTGTCTAGTTACTTTCAAAATGTTTTAAAAAATACGGCTGCATACATAAGCCTACGTCTGGCAGATGTCCAGAATTTGGGTAATATCCTATTCCTTAATTATCGTCATTTAGTCTGAAAATAATTAAAGATTTATGGACTTTTATGATGGTTAAAATTTGTTTTGTCGTTTCAACAGCGTTTAAATACTCAATGATCTAACTTTCTTGCATTAGCTTGCTAAACAAGAAGCCCAGCTTTCGGTAGAAAAAAACCAACTGTATCGCCTACGTCCGAAGCCCAGCATCCGACTTTCAATCACGAAAAGAAAGCAATCTCTCAGAGATGACACAGTTCCATGAACGCTATGTTAACAAAACGCTGCTCTCGAAAGCTACAATTAACGCTAGTATAACACACGTCGCGCGCAATGACACGCGGTCGTCTCGCCAAGCGATATGAAAAGCTACAGAAGTAAATAACAAACAGAACTATCGGACGCAAGTTTCGCAAATTTTTCTTGCAATAACAACGTTTTGCTAGGAAAAACGCGCTACAGCTCATAGAGTTTCTGTTGCAGTACTGACCTTTCAATATCATCTAAGCCAATAGACCTACGCGACTTTTTATTATTGCTCAATAGCCTAGACTCTATCTCGCACCGTTTACCGCAGTAGCGCGCAACGGTTTTCAAGGTCATCTAAGGTGAATGATTTCCATCTTATCTGACAAAGCGTATGCCACTTTCTGTTAGTGAATTGTGGTAACATTGGTCTTATCTCTTACCATTTCCGAGATAGAAACATGGTTATTATTGACAGCCTATAGAAAGTCGCCAGCGCCCTATTCGACGGTACAATCGTATACTGTCTACGACTTATCGTTTAGCCACAATACCGCACGATTGGCATGTCCTTACAAGGTCATCCAAAGTCAGTGATTTTTATGTAATCTGAAAGAGTGTATGCTACTTCCTATTAGTGATTAATAGTAACCTTGGCGCTATCTCTAACCGCTTCCGAAATATGGCCAATTTGAAAATGTTCCCTTTTGCAGTAGATAGCTAAAATTTTGCATGCCCGAGTTTCACACACATGGCAAATTATTCGTGCAAAAAGTTTTCCCTTACGATCTGAAACTTAGCCACAATACATCCGTTACAGACAGAGGGACAGACGGACAGACAGACAGACGGACGGACGACAACCATGCCAACAGCTCGACCGTTACTTAAGTACGGTCAGCTAAAAATTGATAGTTTGCATGGAACCAAACATAATCAACAAAAATAATTTTTAAAAAACAAATAAGCACGAAAAACACTAGGGCATTGTAATTTATGCCGGAAAGTCGCCACTGGCTGAATGGGGCTGTTTGGGCTACTTTTGACTACGTGCAGTTGAATTCTAGTCACGCGCTTTTGCCTACGTTCGTTTGATTTTGCTGACCATTTTGATTTTGATCGAAACGCAAACGGGAAACCATAAAACCCTGTATGAAGCGTCCTTTGTGTGTGCTATGCAATGTTTAGATGATCTGTTACAAATTACAGCACTTGTGCCCAACTCAACATGATCATAATAATTATTCAAGAAAGTGCCGTCTTCTGACAAAATGCTTTAGTCATACTTTCGCTTTCCAAGCATAAAAAAGCCGGCGTGCCAACACTTGTGAAGAGTAGAGCCTATGGTCACAACGTAGGTTATGTGCTTCCGCGCTACTGCAAGTAATAATATCGATTTGTCACCACAACTGCACAGAAATGAGGTCATAACGATAGTTTGTTTGGTTTAATCATAGACCTTTCTGTTGTACTTATTCGCCATGTTCTGCTAATTGTTAGCGCTAAGTGTTGAGTGCATGTAAAAGCAAATAAGTGTTTAACGGATTTATGCAGTCCGGACAGTCACAGTGGTTTCCACGCTCGCCAACGGTCGTTCGTATCGCCTACACCGTCGTTCGTTGAGATTGGTCATGCACGACTACATCTATGGAGTATCAACACGTTGTCATGACCGACATGTATAGGCCTAAGCATAAACTCTACTGTTTCAAATTGTTGTGGTATGATATATGATATGATAAATAATTTGCTCTGGAAACCTGGCAGACACGCCGGCTTGTACACTTTGTTGTAAGACAAATCAAATCAAATGAAATTCAATTAGACCGTGGGCAATGCAAGTGCGAGAGGGGAATAAAGGTGTCTTATAATAGCTCTCTTCATGGCAACGCATCGCAGAGCACGCACTTTTCTGCGAATGAGGATTTAATGTACGTCATTGGGCGTCACCAATGACATTGTGTTAGCTGAATGACTGGCTTATTCTATCAACAGACGATTTGTCATACAATGATTGAAAGCACGATGTGAACAGCCCACGTAGGTCGTGTCGTTTGAGTACTCTCGTCATCCATAAACTCGTTATGAGCAATTTAAAACTTTGTATTAATCGAAAAATTATTTGATCTAATTGCACGTCAGATTGCACGTCACACGTTACTAAAGACGATGTTGTTTTGTCGGTTTATGTTAATCTTTTAAACTATTCTTATAGTGAATACGCCATAAAAATCATGAGTCAACTTTAGTAATACTTTACAGAAAAGTCAAACAAAAACGAAAATACCAATTGAATTCCGTTAGTTAGCAAAAATTAATAAATATTATACACACAAGCAGTGGCGGCACCAAATTGGTCGTGAGTTCTTATTTCTGGAAATCTTAAGGCCAAAGAAAAGACAGACGCAAAATGATGGAGAGAGGCCCACCGTAAGCCTTTTCCAAGGCCGCAACTGCCACGGTTCTGCAGTTTCACTATTCTGAGTTCCAACAATCAACGAACAATAGGCTAAGTCAAGCAACGGTACCGATACATGCAGTACAATATTGTAAAATCTTTTACAGTTGTAACTATCTACACAAGTAATATGAGCAAAGCTCACGAGACGCGCGAAAGCCTATAACAGTTCCTGTTCGCAGGTAATCGTAGTCTATCTCCATCCATTTCGTCGTAATTCACTCTTTTGTAGCCAAAAATCGCCAAAAAATCACGTTAAATCAATATTTTTATGGTTCAAGGTCATTCAAGGTCATCGATGTTGATAAATTTAAAAAGCCTGTCACCAGTGCTTGTTATGATAAGCAGCAAGTCTGTGCTTATCTGCAACCGTGTTCACGCTACACGAGATAATTGCGGTAAAATAACCACTTTTTAGGGGGGTAGCTGTCTTTGACGCCCGCCTGCGCCGGCCTCCTTGAACCTGGGGGGTCGGGACTTGAACTGCTAAAATCTACGTT
>Ga0056128_1006940_pt1 | contig 14286 bp, 5 predicted proteins | sample WorMetLIZISLAND2_FD_71113 | JGI IMG/M metagenome (GOLD analysis project Ga0056128, IMG submission 71113) | Marine gutless worms symbiont microbial communities from Max Planck institute for Marine Microbiology, Germany - Olavius geniculatus... ... | reverse complement strand
TTGTTAAAACACACTGGAGTAAAGTTGAATTTAATTGCAGGCGATTGTGTTTTGAATCGTTCTGTACATTGTAACGTTTATCTGATGATCTAAGTGATAGTTTTGTTCGCTTTACACCTACAGGTGTTGTTTGCGAGACGGACGTCAACGAATGTAACAGTAATCCGTGTGAGCACAATGGAACTTGTGAGGATCAACTGAATGGGTTCATCTGCCGATGTCAGCCCGGATGGACAGGTAATGAAAATCTTCTGTCTAACTCTGATAGTATCCTAGCTGATGAATGCACATAGGCTTACTGAGTGTTTTAGAAATTGTGCCACAGCAGTATCTTTTCATAATTTTTATAACCGCTAGGGATACAGCAACGGTGCCAAAACTGATGCAACTCATCCTGGCCACCCCTTTTTAAGTAAACGTAACTAATGAGTAGCCTAATGGTGATGGTTACAGCCATTGGTTTAGTAAACAGCGAGTTCTGCATAGCAGCTAGTCTTGTAGCTAGTCTAGGACTATTGGCATATTGATTACTAACTTTGACCGGCTATTCGGTTGACTTGGATTGTAACATGCATGCATGCGTTCGCTACCCAATTGTAAACGGCCAGACTTAGTACGACTTTTGCATTTTATAAGGTAGTGGAGCAACAGTATTTAGGCCAGATGGGCAAAACTGTAGTCATTTACGTCACGTTTGTTTCACTCAAATCGATCAATGTTTCACATAGTTATTCAAAAAATAAAAGTGGCACGTTTGCTGAAACACGGTCTAAAAGCAAAACTCATGGCAGTAGTAAGCAGCCTGTTACAGATACGCTAACTACTAATTAAATATTACTGCATCTTAGACTCAGCAGGTTTTCTCGCTGACACTGTGCGCTACTGGTATGTACAAATTTACTTACTTACTTATATGATTTGTAAATTGCTTAATCCGACCGCTGTCAGGCGGAGATGTTACTACTACTGGGTGGTGCGCGTTGTTGCATTTATGAGAATTGTTTGCGAAATATTTCACACGTCTGCGATTGTAACCTGGTGCAGGTGATCTGTGTTCTGACGTCCATCAATTCACCAACGACACTCCAGTTAACTCGACTGCAACGCCAGTCGGAAGCGCAGTTAAATCATATCAGCTTGACAACCAGGTACAATAAAGCACTAGGCCATTTATTTTTTTGCATATATTTCGTATTTGAAAAATTTGCTGTCTAGAAATATAAAATCTTACCATTTTATTTCGCTGTTTGATTACATTTAGGCTTAGATGGTGACAACTGTTTTTTTTTATGTCAGCAAATGTTTCGCAGCTAAATTATTACAAATTTTGAGTTTTAAAATCGTATTATACTATATAAGGGGATTTTCTGCTAAAAATTTATGTGTAATTTTCAGTATTTTAGGCTTCTATTTATTTTGCAGTTATCTTTAGAAGTGGTAATTGGCGCCTTTCCTATACTGTTGTTTTGATGGGAGTCCAAAATTGTAAAAGTATGCGGTATGATAACAAAAGTAGGCGGCAAAAGATGCAGTAATTTTTTTCACAGACGATGGAAATTTATTTCTGACAGACAGTTACAAATTTCAGACAAAGTAAATTATGGGTATTCAAACTATTGTTTATTCTACGATTTTCACGAATAGGGATTACTAGCTCAAAAATTTGCATTTTTGCCAGACATTTTATCGACAAAAAATTTGCCGACAATTTTTCGACAGCCAAAAATGTAAGGTAGGCCACTGCCTCTTCCGTGCCTTCCTGCCACAATAAATTTTAACATAAACCTAATTCAGTAGCGTTGTGTCGCACGTATATTCAACCAAAAGTTGGTTGTAGGGCGCTGTGGTCGCTATCCCGATAGTTCTGCTTGGCATCACGATTCTAGTCGCTCTACTGATTCTTAGAAAAAGGTAATTTCTCGTTTGCTATTCGGTATCATAGTCGACGGTTATATATAGCAGATGACCTGATGATAAAACCCTACTGCGTTGTGTTCGTCTAAAAGTCATAAAAGCACGCATTAGTAAATTGTATTAATTCATTTTTTTTGCTGTGACTCTGTGCTATCGCAAAAAAATCAACAGTGCATGTAACATTCAAACTATTTAAAACAATGAACTGTATCGGAATAAAATTTGTAAGCGCTTTCCAAGGTTGCATCAAAGAATGCAAAACGCAGCAAATGACTAAAACACTGCAGCGTTCGTATCAACAGTTGTATGATTCTTTTGTGTTCATCTGGCATTTCAATGCTCGCAGGAGGAAAGCGAGCAGTGGCTCGAATGATAACTCGCACACGTCAACGCGGAGTCTATCTGAATCGTCTTCGTCGCGCACGTTGCCGCTACCACCCCAGACAGAAGCAGCAGCAGCAGCAGCGGGCAGCTGCGTCGACTTGGAAGCTGCCGCCAACAGAGCGAATAGCGGTATAGAGAAACTCACGGCGCTTAACTGCAGCAGGCAGGACAGCTGCAGCAGCAGGAGCGTCGGCAATATCTACGACACGATCGACAACGTATTCTTCACTCCGTCAGCAGCAGTGTGCGTAGAACCAAAGCTTCAGTCAGCATTGCAGCCAGATGTAGCAGGGGCAGTCGGTTTCAGCGCCGTCAACACGACTTACATTCAGCCGGACTACTCGACCACTACAGCCAATCCGCTGACCCGCTACATGAATATGTCACGGCCAGACGAACTGACGCCCTATTCTCTAAGCGGTAGCAGAGCTTTCTGTTATAGTCATTTTATTACATTGTGATGCACTTTTGTTTTAATAGGATTTTTTTCAAATTTTGTAATCGTCATATATTTCATTTTACTACGTGCGCCACCATCCTGCCTGCAGTCTACTGGCAATATTAATTTTGGCACAAGTGTGTACTAATTTTGTATTTTACCATTCGCAGTAGGCCTATACCGTTAGTCACTTGTCTCACAATATTGTTCTGCATGGCAGTTATTTGTTTATGCCACCTTTGTAAAAGTTCTGTCTGTCAGAAATTGTAATACTATCAATAATTCTTATGCAAGGCTAAATTTGTCCGCGGTAACCGCCGTGGCATGCTGCTATGTTTATAGCAATCACGTCAGCGTCGGCCAGTAGATATCGGCCTAGTTAGCTCTGCCTAACAGCAGCCATTAAGAGCATGGTCATATCTTGTAATGGTAAAGCATCAGAGAATCCGGTTTCATGTCCTTGACCTTTGACAATTAACCTTAAAATTTAACAGGATTTTTGCGGTTAACAAGATACATGTTCGTGCAAAATTTCACCAAGCTCAGTTTTGTGGTTCAAGAGTTAGGCCTATCATGTAAGCTAGAAAAATAACTTATCGATGACGCTGAAAACATACTGTCGTCGCTACCGCGAACAGTAGGCCTAAATATTGAATATCGTATTGTAGAAACGGTAGCAAGCGGCCAGCAGAGACCAGTCAGCAGCAGTGTGAATATTTACGAGTTGATCAACGACGAAGATGACTCATCATATCAGAACGTGTCCACTACGAGACCTCGTGCATCATCACAGCCGCTGTCAACTGACCTCACAGACCAGCACACAGTTTTGTACTCAGCACAGTCAGCCAGTGATGAAGCGCCAGCAGCCAGCTCCAAGCTCGACCCAGCTAATAACAATGTCTACGTCCCACCTGCTGCTGATGCTGACAACTCGTCTTCGCTCAACGACGTGCCGTGCTGCTATCAGCTGGCGCTCAACATGGAACCCGCGAGCGGAACTGTCAGCTATGTTAACTTTCCGCAAGAACTCGACGACATCCGGGAATCGACGGCATGACGAATAGAACAAGAAAGCCCAGCTGTCGCTAGGAAAAACTCGCTACAGTTTATATAGTTCTTGTTGCAGTAGTGACCTTCAAGGTCATCCAAGGTCAATGATTTTCATGTCATCTGAAAGCCTATTGGTGATCAATAGCAACTTAGTCCCTATCTCGCACCGTTTAATCACAGTATATCAGTTGCCAACAGACAGACTGACGACAATCGTGCCACAGACGCGCTTTACAGCATAGCTGTAGCGTGTCAAAAACTAAAACCTACAGAAGCTAGGCACTTTCTTCGAGCGACTGCAGTAATGCGGCGTTGCCGGTGGAAATGTTGACAACAAGAATATTGATTTGTTGCAGCAGATGGACTGAAGTTTAAGTTGCTACTTTTCTTGGTGTAACAAGCGGTACAAGTAGACTGTTTAATACTGACGCTCGCGCAAACACCAATCTGTTACAAACGTTAATGTGTGACATCCTTCACAGCATCAACTTGTGGCCCAACTAACGTACGCTGTGCCACACGCAATACAGTTTGTTATAGAAAATTTATCGCAGACCTACACGGAACGTCGCCTACCATATGAGATCACACCCGACGCAGGTAAACGCGCTCCGTCTTAACCCCAGCCAGACGGACCGGTACTTGATTTACTTATCCCGAAGAGATAAAAGGCTGAGTTGATCTTGCACTAGGTAGGTACTAACATTTTGCTATAAGTGTTGGTGTATCAGTTTTCACATTTTTGTTATGAGACAATGTGAGTAATGAGGACTATAGGCGTAGACGTAACTGCTTTTGACACTGTCTCCATATGGTGGACGTTTTCTGGCAATTTGCTACTGCCTGTGATGTTTTTGTGTTCTACACACTTGCTTGTATCATTATTACGCGCCCCTTACTATTGGCCGCATTACCTGTTTTGCCTGTCCGTCTGTCCCATGTGGTCTACTAATTCGAAAAGGTGACGAAAAACCAAAGTAGGGATTTTCTTAGAAACAGGAGTAACCAGACGGTTATTTTTTATTTTCGAAGGTCAAAGATTAATGTCACCCGACGTCGAAAACCTCACGACATTAGCGCTGGAGGTGACGCATGTAGCCTATGCATGGACTGCGGACGGCCGAAGCCATGATTAGGCTCTACTTTAATTCTTATCTGACAGGGGCCTAGATAATCGCAAATGTTCTTTTTTTAGAAAAAAAAGATAACACTGAAGTTAGACTTCAGTTTATGTCTTGCGATTATCTTGGTATTTATTCCAAGAGAAAGTGTCGATATCCTACTTCTCGACGAAACATGTGGACTCGCTTTTAGATCTAACTGTTTATTACGGAATTTAGACGACAATGCAAACAATGCCACCTGTTATGTCGACACTGGATGCCGGCATTTTTTGTTTATACTGTGTTTTTCTATTGTGTACTAGTGACATGATGATGATGACGATGCTGTCGATGGTGTATAAAAGTATTACTTGAGTTTATACTGTGCTATAATTTAATGCATTATAAGTATTAGAATACGTAGGGCTATGTTTATGTATGTTTGTTTACTAAATTAACGAATAAATATTATCGCTAACATATTTGCGCGTGAAAGCTGTAGCCTATTTCTGTCGTCTTGGTTATATACATGTAATGATTATTTTAGCATTAGGGTGGCCTACGAAATGCATAGATGCACAAGATAATAAATAAAAGTAGACCTACAATTAACAGTCCCGTCAGTTATTAGTAAACATAATTTTTAGCACAGTAAAAAGAATAACTTTTACAGTCGATATAACTGGATAAACTCGGATAACATTTATCTGTTAAACGTATTAGTGTTTCACAGTGTATTTGCGTCAAGGCTAATTTTACGTAGCCAAGGTATAAAAGCAAACTAAAGTAAGCAGAAATGACGTGATTATTGATTATAGGCCTACAAGTAAATGTAAAAAAAATCTTCGAATTCAGCCAACGCTGAATAGCCTATAGAAACGGCATAAAAGTAAGATAGCGTATGTGACGTATCGCATATCGGATATTTTTCGTGGTTTGCCATGCAGCCGTACGTTTCGACTTTTACATACGACCAGACGTTTTGTTCACCTATGGCGAGCCTCGAACTAACAAATGGCCGCTTGGGGGCCACTGCCCCATTAAAATTTCCCATGAAAATGGCCTTGACATCTGGCTGTCGGACATCTGACCCCTGCATTAGTGTTAGGCTATTCTTTGGCAATACGCATGACAATCTACTTACAAGGTCACACCGTCACAGTATAGACCTAGTTATTACCCACGTCGTGTTATGGCATTGGCGATAGAGCTTTTCTTGTGAGTGTTATTGTAAGTTTACCTGGCATATAAAAGGCGGCCATCAAGTAGCGGTTTAATGAGAAATGCCACACATAGTGTCTTCTGTTTCTAGAACCCCATTCTATTAGTTGTGGACTTATGGTTTGTTTGCAACTGACGGAATGGTCAGTATACATCAAACGATATGGTTATGCGACCATCCCAACTGACAGTTCCTATACATGTATAGGCCTAGCTGCCGTCAAAAACTCAGCTGGTTAACTCTTTCAGCGCATGACACAAACGTTAGTAGGCTAATTGAAAATATAATCCTGTGTAGCCTAGAAATATTATAGGTGCCAAGCCATAGTTGTTTCAGTTATTTTAGAATGTAACAGCGATTCCGTTTTGAAATACAAGCACAGTCTACAAATGATCAGTATTAAAAGTGGAACTTTATAGTCTATTCTCGCAGAGCGCAGAACCTAGCACATTTTCACCGTCAGCAAAGCGTAAGCCTATGCCATAATTTTACACGGTACTGTGGTATAGAAGTAAATGCTTAGTAGGCCAACAGTTTAACTGCATATGACTGCCGCACGCGATGTGTAGACTATAGTATACAGTGAACAATACAATAGGGATAGGCGCCTGTCCAATAGAACCTAGGTCTAATGTAAAGGGGATGAGCGTCGAGAAAACGAGTTGTGTAGGCCTATTACTAAGCGTGCTGCTTGTAGGCCTACGCAAACACGCTACGTAGTGACATCAAGAAATTTGCGTGGTATATTAATTTTGTCCACAGTTATTCTGTATTCTGTGTCAGGTAAATTTAGATTACTTTTTGTTTTAGCAGTAGCCTAGTATTTGCAGATACGATATAACACACGATTTGCACTGAAAAACTGACAAGCAAGCTGCCAGACTGTCAGTTTAATTTAGCAGTTATAAACCAAAAGAATGAAAATGTTTTAAGTAGAAACGAAGTGAGATAAGTACTGTGCCGGATTTAGGGGAAGATCTGCAGGCTTCGTTCCCAGGTCCCGCACACCAGGGCTCCCAATGTCGTACGTTGCAAACTTTGTTTAACCTTTCACAAAGCTGACGGATATCACTGTCAACTTTTAATAAACTTTTCTGACAACGTCAAATCCTGACGAGCTATCGTAATTGATAGAAGCGTTCTCATTTGTAGCCGGCACAGATTTCGGCTACTAAATATTTATAATTACAAATGAGGAATTCATGGACGTAATTGTCAGGGCTCTCATAAAATCACATGTCCCACGGCCTCATATTGGAAAATCTGGGGAAATGGTGTGCAACAGCTAGCTTAATTTTACGCTGTTTGCGCTAGAACTCCAAATCGTTCCTGTTTAACGTTTTATGACGTCATATATTATAATGACGTCACATCCGTTTTAACCTCATACGTGTTCGGAAGAAAGATACGTTTTATTAATGTATAAATTTAAAAAAAATTTTAATCTAACATATTAACTTGCAAAACTTTTTGAACGCCCCTCGTATAGCTACATGCATGTAGTATACAGGGTTAACCAAAAATACACCAACACGCAAATCATGATATCTAAAAAATGCGCAAATATTTTGCTATCCGCGCTAGGCCTAGCGATGATAGTATACTGTTTTAATCATTGTCGCTGTTTTTTTCTGTTTTCTGTTTTTTGTTACCATGATAACTCATGAACCGCTGCACTGTTTTAGCTTTTGCTTTCTTTAGTGTGTTTTATTTGCTTCTCCGAAGCGGAGTTACTTTTTTATGTTGTGACATATATGGCATCGCTCTCACAGATGTGACGTTTACAACAGAGGTCTGAAACAACGGAGTGTAACATTTAAGCATGTAGTAAACATTTATCATAGTTTATTCCCATACTATTGCTAGCGGTTTAGTATGCTTAGTTTTAAGTTTCCATAGTATAGGCCTATGTTGTTAAAAAATAAGTTACGTAAAAAAAGAGCAAAGCTAATTTATGTTTCTTTCGCGATTTTCAGTTAATTGGCATTGACACACTTACTTTTGCCAAATCACGACAGATTAGTGCTCCTATGCGCTAGGCCAATTACAGTCTCTATCGGCGGTCGTATGGTAGAGTAATTTTAATGCACGTACGCAGGCCAGGCATTAGTTTATGGTTGCATAAATTTAACGATTTGTGTAATAATGCATGTGCGTGAATGGTAGAAGTTATATGGCAAGCTTTCGCCGTTACAACTGGTCCACCATTACAAGCATTCTGACTGTCGTCTATCTACTGGTTAGTGCTATATAGAGTGAAATTCAACCACAATTTCACACTAGGCGAAAAAGGTTAGATTGAAGAATGTGTATAGGTCTAGCTCTTTGCGAGAAACTTATCGCAGATGGGGCTATGCATATGGCGTCCTTACAAGCTGACTTTAGTTGGTAATCACTAACATAATCGAAAGCCTTCTTCATTTGATGTTATTTTTCGTATTACAACACTCACACTATCGTGTGAGGTGTGATCACACTGTGTTACATTCCACCCGACACAGAAGAACGCGGCCTGCCTAACCCCAGCCAAATAAATCGGTACTCAATAATATCTACCCCGGAGGGATGGAAGGCTGAGTTGACATTGGCGTTGGATATACCGAGATGGTTTACCTGTTTACAAACCAAAGACCCATCCAAAGAGCAAGCAGTTAATAAGAACCTCAACCGAGAATCGAATTTAGGACCTTTTGATCGTAAATCAGTTGTAACGCACATTTTTGTTTTTTTTTAAAATAATTTTGATTTCTGCGGTAGAATAAAATGGCTAGTATAATTTGTCTGCATTTAGCCATGAGCACAAGCATTTTCAGATTTTCATTTTTACGTCATATCGCACTGTTTTTTGCCTTATGATATTTGCAAGCTATTGAAATGCCTCAGTTTACCAAACGCATTGCGATGTAACAGTATGTTTGCGAGTAAAAGGCAGACTTGTGTAGCACATTTCGTTTAAGAAACTTAAAACTTTATTTTAATTTTTCATGATCTTGCAACTTCTGTTAATGCGAAGTACGAAAGTTGCATGCATAAAGAGTTTCACACAAGCTACGGCCCTATGGTGTTTTACAAATAGGCTGCTATTACTACTTTTTAGAAATAATGTTATGTATGCAGGCGACGTCAACAAGTCGCGTTGACGCCAGTGCAACGATGGAGTTGCTGATGCTGCGATTCGACAATCCCAGCGGTAAGCAGCATGAGGATAGAGATCTGTGTGACTTTCGTTTTGGATCCGACGGCTCGGAGTGTGATCACATGTTTGAATTTGGGCTTGATTTCGCTGATAGGTGCGTATCGACGTTATATTATAAGACATAAAGTTTTGACTTTTTTAGCGACCTTACTTATGGCATGGTTGTTGTCGTCACTCCGTTTGTCTGTCTGTTCGTCCATCTGTTACGGACATATTGTGGCTAAACGGTGCGATATAGGGCCTAGGTTGCTATTTATTATTAATAAGAAGTCGCTTTCAAATTGGCTTTTAAATGACATGAAAATTATTGATCTTGGATGAACTTGAAGAGTGATAACGCACTATGGTATGCCAATCGTGCGCTATTGTGGCTAAATGGTAAGTCGTAGAGGTCAACGATGGTACCATCGGATAGGGCGCTAGCGACTTTTTAAAGCCTGTCGATAGTAACCATGTCTCCATCTGCAGCGGTTTGACCGCAGTTTTCAGTGGAATGTTTCAAGCTATAAGTGGCCATATCTTGGAAACGGTAAAAGTTAGAGCCAAGGTTACTATTAATCACTAATAAAAAGTTCCATACGTTCTTTCAAATTACATGAAAATCATTGACCTTGGATGACCATGAAAGTCGGTACGCGCTGTTGGGGCTAAACGATGCGACATAGAGCCAATGTTGCCATTGATCACTAACAGGAGTCGTATACACTCTTTTAGATGAGATGAAAGTTATTGACTTTGGATGACCTTGAAGGTTACTAACAGTTGGGCTTCTTGTTTGATTTCCCAAAAAGTGTGTTATTAATTAGGTTTTATTTCGTTTTTATTTTGTTTTAGCTCATTTCAGTTTATTTTATTTTGTTTCGTTTTTTCAGTTTATTTCATTACTATCGTTTTGAATGTGTCTTTCGAGTTGTTTTAACACGGTCTCCGCTTAAATCACAGTAAATTCTATTTTTCTGTAAATAATGTTTGGCTAAAATAACATATGCTCATGCACGATGAAGTGATAATTAGCGTGAAATGACCTATAAATAAGTTTAATTCCAATGTGGCATTACGAGTGTTGCGCCGTACGAATCAGCCGACATAATCTTGCTGTGCGTCAAAGCTTTAATGAAGTTATATGATTATCGTTATGTTACGTTCACAGCGATGACAACCCGAGAGGTTCGAGCTACTGGAGGAAGTCGACGGGACCCTTTCAGGATCAGAATATCGTTGAGTTCGGCAACTACATGGCTGGAGTTGAAAACCCGATTGTTTCTTCATTCTCTGCCTGGCCAGTGTGTAAACAGTAGCCTATATACTAAACGCAACAAACAGCTAAGCTATCGTTAGGGTAGGCCGACCGTACCGCGTATATCTGAAAGCCAGCGTTCGACTTCCCGGTGGCAGAAAAAAACAAGAAATTTGCGCTAATGCTTACAAGACGCGCGAGAGCTTATAGCAGTTCCTGTTCGCAAGTAATCTTGGCCTATCTCTATCCATTTCGTCGCAATTCACTTTTCTGCAGCCAAAAATCGCCAAAAAATCACTAAAAACCAATATTTTTAGGGTTCAAGGTCATTTAAGGTCATCGACGTTGACATTTCTAAGAAGCTCGTCTCTAGTGCTTGTTATCATAAGCAGCACGTCTGTGCATATCTGCAACTATTTTCACGCTAGACAAGCCAACAGAGGATAAATAACCACCTTTTAGAAGGGCACCCCTTTTTCATACCCGCTTGCGCAACCCTCCTTGGACGTAGAAGGTTCGGACTTGGACTGCTAAAATCTACATTCAATGCTAAAAATTTCATATGCAGGTTATTTTGGTATATCTCCAGCCATTTTGACGCAATTCATTCTTGAAATGCGTGCCGCAGCCCGAAATCTTGACAAATTCACTAAAATCTGCTATTTGGGGGTTCAAGGTCATTCAAGGTCATCGATGTTGACATTTCTAAGAAGCTCGACGCCAGTGATTGCTATGATAAGCAGCATGTCTGTGCCTATCTGCAACCATTTTCACGTTAGACGAGCTTATAGCGGTAAAATAACGTCTTTTTAGGGGCCGTACCCCTCTTTCGCCTGTTCGTTCGTGGGACCCCCTCACCCAGCGGCATGAAATTTTGTCACGAAATACTAAAGAATCTAGGCTATCATACGGTAAAACCCTTAACTCTCTATCTCACCTAGGCTTGAATTGGTACCGGGTCGTGACGGACAGACGGACAGACAGACAGAATTACCGTAGCTAATACGCGCTATAGCTATGCTAGCTGTCGCGCGTAAAAAAAGATTTTTGAAGCAAAACGTTATGGTGACGCTGCTGTATTGAACGTTACAATCAACGCTTGGTGCGATACGGTAATTCGGCATACGTCAGTGATAATTGCAGGCAGCAACTTTGCATTTAAAATTGCGGCCAAGCCGCTGCACATAAAACATGGTTACTACTAAAAGCTGAATATACTGTATAGAAAATCGTTATCGCCCTATCCAACGGTACATTCACCGACCTCTTACGACGTACGGTTTAGCCATATGTTACAGACAGACGACAGAGAGACAGACGACATATCGTACCCAAGGTTCGACGTAACGGTCGACCAACAGTGTTGTTACGTTTGAAGGCTGAAGGCGTAAAGTTCAAGATATATGTCAAGGACTCTGACGATATGTCCGGAGACGACTATGTCGACGGATTTGTGCGTTTGCTACAGCTGACGCCTGCATTCAACAGCTCCATCGCTAACTGGACAACTATCCACATGCTTGGCATTCGCATCAAGGACTCGACCAGGTATACGCCTAACAGCTCGCACACTCTGACAGTTGTCTCGAAGCACATTTCATACCACCGACATCGTGATCGTTCTAAATACATGTATCTGCCATATTCGTCTACATGAACTCTTCAGAACGAACAGTTCGTTACGCGAAATCGTTTTACCATATATATTTTTTTACAATTTTTTTCTTATTAGTTACTTGGTATTTTATGTAATATGTGTGCGCTTCGTGCGTGAGACACACGTGCGCTGTTGTCTGTTTGAATTTGATATTTTTTCGCGGTTCTGTTCATAAAAAGTCACTAATGTTGTGACGATCATGTGCGTAACAGCTCAGGGATTGCATATGATTGCTTTGTGGTACTTTTCGGCTCTGATTAGCCGTGTTCTGCGGTGAATTAAAACGCCTTCGAAGATGTATCGATGCAGGTGGCCAGCGCACCGAGCGCATTAGAGATTACTTTTAGGCCTTGTCTGCTATGATAATGCGCTATATAAATGTTCTATTAATAATAATAATTAATAATAATAACATATACTAAAGATGTTTTTATTCATTTATTCATAAACCGCTTTGAACCACGGTCTATATCGTGTTCACGATTTTTACCAATTCGACGAATTTCATACTTAAATCTAAACCACACGCAGCTTGGCCTATTCACCCCAGGTATTTAGCTCTCGCGTTACGGCAACTGCAATTTTTGTCGAGCTGAGCTACTGTAAAGACTGAAGGCGCAAGGTGCTGGTACGTGGTGTAAAGATACCGCTTTGGTTTGGGCTTATGATCGTGAGGTTGTGGGTTCGACTTTTGATCGGTTCGTTATCAAGTAGCTACTACTTGGATGGGTGACTGTCTGCGCACAAATAAGCTATCTCAGTATATAATTAACATTAAGGCTAACTCAGCTTTTCGTCCCTCCGGGGTGGGCAAATCGAGTACCGGTCTGTCTGATTTGGGTTAAAACGGGGCGCGTTGAATTGCGTCGGGTGGCAGGTAACAATGTGTAATGTCATACGGCATGTCACGTTTTATATCTTTGCGATTGGTTTCACTATAAAGAAATATGCACCGCCTTAAGCCTTTTTTATTACGCTGTTGAAATATTATGAATACTGCATGACAAGTGACGGCAAACGGTCAGAGTTATTTATGTTCTAATCTGAGCATTGAACGTCGCTGGACCCGGCTACTTAGGCCAAATGCGGATGTAATCAACGGACGTGCACGACTCAAGTAACATTGGCTAGCCGAAAGTCAAACAGCAATGTACGTGTATGTGGTTGCAGTACAAATTGTCAGCAGAGCTCTTTGCAAAGTTTCCGTATTTAATCAGATAGCGTATTTTCGCCACGGATGCGCGTTGCGTTGCTTTCGTCAATTTGTATCACTCCCTCGCAACGCACGGCAACGCGCAGCCGTAGTAGAAATGCCTCTTGACGCATTTTGTCGTTTATTGGGCTGAGACTCGTTCACTCAATGTGTATACGGTGTAGTCTGTCGTTCAAACACAAGTTGTACTGCGACGCCAACTACTACTCGTCTGACTGTTCGGTCTACTGTGTCGCTAGTGATACGGACGCTGGTGGACATTACACCTGTGATCCAACCACTGGTAACATCGTCTGCCGTCCAGGTAGGCCTACACTGTAATCGGGGCTTAGGCCTAAGGGTTCTTTCTATAAACGTATGACATAAATTTCTACTCAGTGTTCTACATTTCTGATTAACATTAAGTGCAGAAATAAACTTAATTGTTTGTCGTCACTGTTGTTGCATTGTCGAATTACAATTTCAGCTAAGATTCAATGTGATCCAAATGAGCGAAAATAGATGCCTTATACCCCGTATAGACCTACACGATAAAGTTGGCTCTGAGAACGCTCGTCGAGTCTGCGTGTGGTTAAACCGGATTTAATTTTTATTCCATTAAATAGCACATTTTTTCACAATGCATATGTTTAAATCGACAACTATTCGCAGTATCTGCAGTGATTCCATTCTACACTGTGTCTCAAAAAAACCGGACCCCTATTACGTTTTGAAATAACTCCAACAAACTGTGCCTAATAATAATAATGATTAGCTGAGAGAAACCGTCAAAACGTACTCAATATCGTAGTGTGTTACGGGCTTACGATATTTCATAAAACGGGGTACCAGCTTAGGTTATTTTCATGGCGCTTGGTGGAGGTCTGGT